>VTLG01014820.1_pt1 | contig 25188 bp, 16 predicted proteins | sample 4694571 | NCBI WGS metagenome assembly VTLG01 (sample SAMN12604809, study PRJNA352737) | marine metagenome | biome: ENVO:00000447; feature: ENVO:00000209|ENVO:00000569|ENVO:01000036; material: ENVO:00002151; isolation source: viral sequences binned using virsorter ...
ATCCTTTAGTTTGCCTTTTTGGTTTTTTAGGTGGACTACATTGTTTTAAAGGTTTAACCTCAATAACATATTTTTTTATAGCACCGTCAGTTTCTTTTACCTTCATGTAGAAATCTGGAAAGTATCTGTGAGATCTTTGATCTACGGGAGACACATAAGGTATTGCTATTTCTTCACTTGCCCATTCTAATACATTTGCATTCTTATCACAGTAAACCATGAACTTTCTTTCCCATAATGATCGAAATATTATATTAGTAGGATCACCTTTATATTTGCGAGGAAAAGATGGTTGATACTTTCCTTTATAAGCCATCTAAATAGAAATGATATAATACATCTATTTAGAGTGTCTGTTCCATTTCCAAAGAAAATATCACGAATATTACCTACATTTCAGAATGTTGCTCAAACATCCCATTACTTAGTTAAATTTGGTATTCCTGGTGGTAGTCTGAGAAGTCATTTATCAGGTAAAGGTGTGGATTATAGATTTCATGTAGATGATGTTGGATTGCTTTGTAGTGGTGCTAGTTTACCAGGATCAACGTTTGCAACTGAAACTGTAACTGGTGAATATCAAGGTGTAACTGAAGTAATACCTCATACTAGAAATTTTACTAGAATTAAATTAGAGTTTTATGTGGATAATGAATATAAAGCACTTAAGTTTTTAGAACATTGGATGGAGTATATTACAGGAGGATCTTCAGCTAATCCATTAGAGAGTGCTTATAATTTTAAATTGAATTATCCTGAACAATATAGATCAGAATCAACTAAAATAGTTAAATTTGAAAAAAATTATAGACAAAGTATTGAATATAATTTTAAAGGGTTATATCCTCTTGCTTTAGATTCTACAAGAGTACAATATCAAAGATCACAAGTATTAAAGGCTAGTTGTTCCTTTGCTTATGAAAGATATGTTTGCGGAAAGGTAAGTTCATTCTCTCAAAGATCTGGTGATAATGAGAATTTTGTTAGTACTGCGTCAGGTAGATTTGGAAATAGACAAGGTAATATAAATCAGGTTAATGCCCTTAATGAAACAGCTGCTGGTAATACTGAAGTTACAAAACAAATTAATAAGGTTGGTCAACAAGTTATTAGTGGTCAAGATGGGTTCAAACAAAACTTTGATGCAAAAGTAGATGAAACTTTTGGACATGTGATAAGAACTTTCAAATAACCTGCCTATATAAATTACGACTTGTTATAGTTTATTATGCCTTTACCAAAAATTTCGACTCCTACTTATGAGATGGTTATACCATCAAGTAAGAAGAAGATTAAATTCAGACCTTTTTTAGTTAAAGAAGAGAAGATTTTAATTATCGCTATGGAGAGTCAAGATAATACTCAAATAGCAAATGCTATTAAAGATGTTCTTGAATCTTGTATTTTAACTAAAGGAATTAAAGTTGATAAGTTAGCAACATTTGACATTGAATATCTATTTTTAAATATCAGAGGTAAATCTGTTGGTGAAGAAATAGAAGTAATGGTTACTTGTACTGATGATGGAGAAACTAAAGTTCCAACTACCATTAATTTGGATGATATAAAAGTTAAAATTGATAAAGAACATTCTCCTGATATTAAATTGGATGATGAATTAACTTTGAGGATGAGATATCCATCAATGGAAGAATTTATCAAGACTAATTTTAGTACCACTGAAAATTTAAATGTAGATGACACATTTAAATTAATAGCATCTTGCATTGATCAGATCTATTCTGAAGAGGAATCTTGGGCAGGATCTGACTGTACAGATAAAGAACTATCGGAGTTTATAGAATCTCTTAGTTCTCAGCAATTTAAGCAAATTGAAAAATTCTTTGATACTATGCCTAAAATGACTCATACTGTGAAAGTGATGAATCCAAAAACTAAAAAAGAAAATAAAATAGTTTTGGAGGGTTTGCAGAGTTTTTTCATGTAAGTATGTCTCATGAAGATCTTGAGTCATACTTTAAAATAAATTTTGCTTTGATGCAACACCATAAATATAGTTTAACAGAGCTAGAAAATATGATGCCTTGGGAAAGGGAAATATATTTATCTCTTCTACATCAATATATTGAAGAAGAAAATCTAAAACAGCAACAAAATGGCTGAACCAGTTAATAATCCAATATTAGGAAATCTAAGAGGTATTAGGAGATCTTTGTCTCCTGGTTTCTTTAGATCTCCGACTGGTCAGAATCAAGAGGGTGAATCAAATAGTAATGCGTTAATGAATAGAAATTCTATTCTATTATCTAATATTGCTACGCAACTTGATACTATTAATAAGCAGAATATTATATTAACTAAAACTTTAGAAGTTATAAGTGTTAATTTAACTAATAGCAGTCTTTTAGAGAGAAGAAGAGAGGAAGAAAAACTTAAACAAGAACAGATATTAGCAGAACAGGGATTTAGGGGAAGAAAGGAAGCAGCAATAGAATCAAAAATTCAAAATGCATTACTTTTTCCTGTTAAAAAGATTGCAGAGAAAACTCAATTTTCATTAGGTAAATTAACAAGTCTTTTTGGTATTTTATTAGGCGGTTGGTTGGTTGATAATGTATTTGATTTACTAAAAGCAAATTCTGAAGGGAATCAAGAAAAGGTAAAAGAGATAACTGGTAACATAATAAAAGGTCTTGCCATAGCTGGTACTACTTTCCTTTTGGTAGGTGCTGCTTTAACTGGATTTCAGTTGATTTTGGGTAAATTAGCATTAACCCTTACTGGATTTGCTGCTAGAGGAATATTTTTAAAACCAATAGCATCATTAGGCAAACTTTTAGTAGGTGCAGCTTCTCTTGCTTTAGGACTTAATTTTGGTGGTGCGAAAACTTCTGGTGGTGGCGGTTTTAGATTTGGTGGATCAAAAACTAAAAAGGGAGGACCTAATATAAAACCAGATAGATTTGCTAAACCATCAGGTGTAACTACTACCGTTGTTGGAATCCAAGAGGGAATGGATGTTTTAACTGGTGTTGATACTTGGTGGGAAGCTGGTATAGATCTTGTTACAGGACTTAGTCTTGCATCTCTTTCTAGACCAATGGTTTCAAAAGTTAAACATCCTGTGGCAAGAGGATTACTTGAAGCTTTATTGTATTTTGGATTATTGAATTTTGGTACTAATATAAGAGAACCTATACAGAATCAAATAACTGGTGAGGACAAGGAAAATTCCATAGATGTGGATGTAAATGAAGATAATAAAAATGATGAAGTATCTTCTATTGATTCTACAAATAAGGGTGAAGTTGTTGCCTTTAATACTAAAGATACTAATAATAATGTAGTAGATGCAGAGACTAGAAGATCTATATTCCAAGATCCTGTATCTGATGCTACTCCTGGTTTAGGGATCACGGGAGATGGTGAGAAGATTGCAATGGCTAATATAACTCCTATTAAGAAAGATAATACAGCTGTTGAAGAAAATGTTCCTGATGATTCACCTGAAATTGTTACAATTCCTCCATTACCATCATCTAATGATGAAGGAGATCCAGTTACAGTAGCATCTTCTATGGGTGCTGGTGGTGTTCCAAGTTTAATCGCTAGAAATGAATCTAATAATTATGTTTTTCTTGCGTATAAACATTATCAGGTAGTACCGTTATAATAATATGGCAATTCAATCTCTCCTAAGTTCATCTACCAGCCTTAGAAATATATCTAAGTCTATGACTTCTATTTCATCTAGTATGGTTAGGAGTAGTGTTTTAGCTAGGAATATTGCAAAGGATATTAATAAAGATAATTTAGAAAAAACTAAGGCTTTAGAAAGAGGATCTTCGTTTTTTAGAAAAAGGAATGAATCTTTGTTAAGGAGAAAGAAGGAAGAGGAAGTAGAAGCATCTTCTCCAGGTAGTATATTCACTCAAGTTGGAAAAACTGTTAAAAATTCTGTAAAGGGATTTTTGGGAAGGGTATTGGATATTTTTGCTATAACTTTACTTGGTTGGTTGATTAAAAATTTACCTTCAATACTTAAAGGTATTGATGCTTTAGTAAAAAGAATAGGACGTCTTCTTGAGGTTCTTAATGGTTGGTCTAATGGAATTGGTAATCTATTTCAGTCTTTTGGGGTAGAATTAGATAAGACTCAGGAAACTATAAATTCTGCAGATTTTCAAGAATCTCAAGATTTAATAAAAAAAGATTTAGAATCTACTAATATTGAACTTAATCAATTTGGTATGCAAGTTAGTGATGTTGGTAGTCAATTTCAATCTAAAGGTAAGAATATTGAAGATGAATTAAAAAAACTTGAGAAAAAATTAGATAAGGATGCTGATACAATAGATTCTGGAGAAATGCCTGAAGATTCTGAAAATTCTGACGAAATTTCTGATGATGAATCATTAACACCAAAAGATAAATCATGGTGGGAGAATGTGATGTATTGGATGTATGGGCATAGAAGAGGAGATGATAAAGAAAATGAGGTAATGGAATATGCTGCTGGTGGTATGGTTAAAGGACCAGGTGGCATTGATAATGTACCAGCAAAATTGACTGCTGGTGAATTTGTTATTTCTAAGAAAGCGGTTGATAAATGGGGAGTTTCATTTCTTTCTGCATTGAATAAAATGAATATTGCATCTACTGAAGGTGGGTTAGAAGAATTTGGTGTAGGAGATATTAAAAAGGTATTAGAAGATGAAAAGAGAAATGGACGTGTTTATGAGTCATTATTCACTACAATGAAACAAATGGCAGATGATATTAAACCCATTGTAAAAAGTTCTGAATTTAATGATCTTAAAAATACTGCTAAAAATATTTCTAAAGAGATTGATATTGGTGGAGATATAAGTGGAATATTTGGTAGTATTAAAGATATTATGTCTGATGTTGGAGAAACTATAAGACCAGAATTAGAAGGACTTGCGGAAGAAGTAAAACCTATTGTAAAAAGTTCTGAGTTTGAAACTCTTAAAAAGACTACTCAAAGTATTTTTAAGGAGATTCGACCTAAATCTAGGAAAACTATTATGGTTCCACTTCCAGCAATGAGTAGTGGGTCGAAACAATCTGGCAATCTTCCTGTTGGTTCATCAACTTCTATTCCTCAATCTGGAAGTAGTAGTGATAGGTTACTATATAAAAGATTAACAACATTAATAACTTCTTATACTTAAATGGCAGCGTTAGACAAATCAATTTACGAAGATATCGTAATAACATCACCAAATGGTAATAGTGTAGATATTGCTCCTGGTACTGTAATGGTTGATTATTATGAAGATCTTTTTTCTCCAGTCATTACTGCTAAAATACAAGTTGTTAATGAAGGTCATAGTATAGTAGGTAAAGATGGAGAATTGGAGTCTATTTTTAATGGACTTCCTTTAAGAGGTGGTGAGAAAGTATCTTTAAAGATTAGTGGTAATACTGAATCAAATCCAGGATTAGATTTTACAGAAGAAAAGGAGTTTTATGTTTCTAGTGTTAGTAATGTATTAGTTTCTAAAAAGACTGAATCTTTTACATTGCATTTGATTTCTCGTGAGGCTATTTCTAATGAAACTTCTAGAGTTGGTAGAAAATATCCACCAACATTTAAATTATCAGAATCTGTTAAAGATATTGTTAAAAATTACATAGGAACTTCTAAAGAAGTTTTTTGTGATCCTACTCAAAATACATATGGATTTCTTGGTAATATGAGAAAACCATTTACTATTTTATTTTGGTTGGCATCTAAATCAGTTCCTGAATCTGATAAAGCATCTGCAGGATATGTTTTTTATGAAACTCAGTCTGGTTTTAATTTTAAATCTATTGATGGACTTATTGATCAAGAACCAGTTGCAGAGTATGTTTTTAGTGAAGTTATAGCATCTGAACCAGCTAATGATTTTAAAATACTTAAATATGCTACTAATCATGGTGATGATATTCTAGGGAAACTTCAAAGAGGTGCTTATTGTAGTCATAGAATATTTTTTAATCCATTAACTTTTAATTATACCGATCCTGCTAAAGGAAGATTTGAAATGAAGGATTATGAAGGTTCTACTTTGGGTTCGGAAGAAGTTACACCTACTACTGGAATAGAGGATAGTCCTAGTAGATTTATTACTGCTGTTATGGATGTTGGAACATTAGAAAAGACATCAGAAAGATATAAGAAAGAAAATGCAGAACCATCACAATATCAATCTCAATCTATGATGAGATATAATACTGTTTTTTCAAAAGAAATATCTATGACTATTCCATCAAATACTAACTTAGAAGCTGGTAATTTGATTGAGTGTTCTTTTGTTAGAACTTCTGATAATGATACTATTGATGAGGAGCAAAGTGGTCTATATATGATTGCAGCAGTATGTCATCATTTTGATCCTTTAGGATCATTTACTCAGTTAAATATTATAAAAGATACTTTTGGACCTAAAGCAAAATGATAGAAGAATCAATATTAAAAAGTAATTTTGTAGGAAGAGATGGATTCAAGTGGTGGATTGGTCAAATTGGTCCAGAAAGTTGTCAAGGTGATCAGATAAATGAAGTTGGAGAAGCTTGGGGAAATAGAATTAAAGTAAGGATTATGGGGTATCATCCTCAAAATCCTGTTGAATTGCCTGATGATGATTTGCCTTGGGCTCAGATTTTATTGCCAGTAACAGCAGGAACTGGTGGTGGTGGATTGAGTAGATCAATTAGATTAACGCCAGGTGATAGTGTATTTGGTTTCTTTCTTGATGGTGATGATGCACAATTACCCGTCATATTAGGTGCTTTTGGTAGACCTTCGTTTGATACTCCATTAGGACCTTATAAACAGCCTTTCCAACCATATACAGGATTTACATCAGAAAATCCTCCTAGTGCATATTTTATTAATAGTGAAGTAGGAACTCAAGAGGGATCTCAAGTTGTTTCTTTACCTGTTGATTTACCAGATAAGGTATGTAAGGTTTTAAATGAGAAGAAGTTAAAAAGTTTTGTTAGTGAATTTGGAGAGAAGATAGGTAAACTTAAATTTAATAAAGAGAAATTAAAATCTACTTGCCTTTCTTTGGGTAATATTATTGATATTCCACCAGGTGATCTTCCAAATGCAAAAGTTGCTATGAGGTTGATTAAGACAGAAACTTCTAATATGATGTCTGATATTAAAAAAATAAAAGAGCAATTTAATCCAGATGCATTTAAAGAAGAAATGTCTGGTTTATTTGATTTGGAAGATGTTGCACCTGCTATGATGAGTGATGTTACTGAAGCAGCAAATGAATTAAAAACAGTATTTAAACCTTTTATGGAATCAAAGGTGTCTGAACTTGAAGGCACTATGAAGAAACTTGTTGATATTAGAAAAGATGATGCTGCAAAACATTTAAAGGTGTTGGGTGGTGGAATAGCTAGAGCTGCAATGGGAAATTTAGCAGAAGGAATTGCAAAGAAGGCTAATTCTGGAATGAAAAAAGTAGGTGCTGCGGAGTTTGCAAGAGTATTTGCAGCAACTAAGAGTAGACCCCAAGCAAAACAAGCTGCTATTAGACTACAAGAATCATTTCTTCCAGCACTTAAAAGTTTTAAATCAGGTTTGCCTTGTGTTCTTCAAAATGTTACTGATGGGTTGGGTGATTCTCTTTTTAGTATGCTTGATCAATTTGCCGAGAATGTTGATAATATTACTGATTGTATTCAAACTCAATTTCTTGCTGGTATAACAAATAGTATAATAGGAAATCTTACAAAAGGTATTATGCCATCTTTAGGTGGAATAGGTGATCTTTTAGGTGGATTTAGTCCTGGTGATTTTCTTAGAGGTAAAGCTCAAAATTTATCAGAGATTGCTGCTATTTTTGAATGTGATGATGCTAAACCACTTGGACCTTTGGATGTTGAGCAATTGGTTGTTGGTGGAGGTCCAAAACAAGTAGTTGATTCTCTTATAGATGATATAATGAGTGTTGCAAATAAGGCAGATTCTTTAACTGGAGGATTAGTTGATGCTGTTCAAGGACTATCACAACTTGGTGGTGGATTGGGTATGTTTGATTTTATGAATCCAAGTGTATCTGTTCCTGGATTTAAGAGTCCACTTGGAGAATGTTATACTGGTCCAAAATTAAGTTGTGCTGGAGTAAAGGTTAATATTTTTGGTAGAGGTGGAATAGGTGCAACTGCTAGAGCAATTTTTGGGAATAAGATAGGTACTGGTGTTGAAGCAGTTGGTAGTATTATTGGTATTGATTTAAAGAGTGGTGGATCTGGGTATATTGGCAATCCTTTTATAGAGATTGTTGATACTTGTGAGAAGGGTTATGGTGCTGTTGCTCAAGCAATTGTTGATCAAGATAGAAATTCTCCTACTTATCAACAAGTAGTTGATGTTATTATGATATCTATTGGTGAAAACTACCCAATTATAGATGAAGAAGATAATGTACCTGTTGTGGTTGATCATATTGTGGTGATTAATCCTGGAACAGGATATGATAAGGATGATGTGATTGAAGATTCTGTTGGTAATGAATATACACCTTTAGTTGATGCTACTGGTCGTATTGTTAGTGTTATTGCACCAAATAATATGCAGAACAATGTTAGTGAAATTATTGACTTCCCTCAACTTACAATTAGAACTGAATCTGGAGAAGGTGCTGTGTTGAGAGCACAGTTAAAACCAAGACCAGAGTATCAGGGTGAAGTTAAGCAAGTTATTGATTGTATCAGTTGAAATAAATAAAAGAGTAAGGTACTAGAGTATGACAAAACAACCAAGTTGGCAAAAAAGACAGGTCGATTCTTTTGGTAAGTTTAGAATTGAATATGGTAGTCCTAATGTAAATTTGAGTGGTGAAAGAGTTTATACTCTTATGGCAGAGGGTACTGCTGGAAATTCTCAACTAGGTATGAGAAGTGATGGTAATTATGATATTAGGGTTGATCAAACTATTACTATAACAGGTGCTGCTAAAGGATCTAGTCCAAAAGACGGTAATGGAGTTCTAATTCAATCTATTGCTGGTGGAATTGCTATTACAGCTACTAAGGGTAAAATTACTCTTTCTGCTGAAAATATTGATATTCTTGCAAGTGATACTTTAAATTTAAAAGGAACTAAAAGGATTAACTCAGAATCTGATATGCATTTTTTTGATGTTAGAGATTTAAAAGTTTCTGAAAAATTTCAAGGCAATAATGTACCTAATGATATTGTAGTTCGTGATGCTGGATTCTTGGCAAAAGTTTGTGCAGGAACCGAAGTAAATTACCAGTTTTAATATCTAATGGCAGAATCAGACAATTTTTCATCGGTAAATGATGGTAATAATCATAGAGTCAGTAATGTTGCTGAGTTCTATAATGATGTTCATGTTTATGGAAAATTATATGCTGATTTAGTCGGTGGATTAACTGGTGATGGTGATGGAACTTTAGAAGTATATAATTTAGATGTAAAGAATAATGTTAATATTGATGGAGATTTAAATGTAGAGGGTCTGATTGATACAGACTATCTTACAGTTTTTCAGAGATTAAATGTTGGTGCTGCTGGAACTATATTCGTTGCTATTTCTACTACTAATGGTAGAGATGGAGAAGGTCAGATTGGAGGTCGTGTAGGTGTAGGAACTACTCAACCTGCTGGTAGATTTGAGATTGGTATTGGTGGAGAAGGTTTAGATCCAGAAGATCCTGCAGATCCATTTGAATCTATTTTTATTGTCCATCCAGAAGGTGGAGTAGGAATTGGAACTACAGCCCCTGCTGGAAAGTTCCAGGTAGGAGTAGATTGTCTAACTATTACCAATGACTGTAGGGTTGGTCTGGGAACAACTCAACCTGCACAAAGATTCCAGGTTAAATATGGAACCCAAGGTTCTGTTATAAGTGATGCTGGACAAGTTGGTGTAAGAACCTCTATGTTCGAGGGGACAGAAGTCTTTAAAGTAAATTCAACAGATAAATGTTTTGTTATTACTGATGATGGTAATGTTGGTATAGGAAGTTTAGATCCTACTGCTGTTCCTAATTACAATACTTCTGATGGAATAATAAAATTAAATGTAGAAGGAACAGTTAAGATTGATAGAAATATAATTGACTCTGCTGATTCTCCAGGTGCAAATGGATATTACTTAGCAAGAGATGGAAATGGTATTCGTTGGGTTCAAGCATCTCCAGTCTCTCTGGATGGAATGTATGTTCAGGATGAAGGTGCTAATTTACCTGTAGGTGGAACTGCACAATTATTCCAGTATTTAAATTTCACGCAATTAGATAGTCAAGGTCTTGGAGTAGATACATTAATTCCAATACCAGATCCAGCAAACCCGACTGCGGTTGCAAAGATCCAAACAAAGGATTTATGGGGACATACGAATAGTAATAATAATTCTCCAATCTATAGGATGACTAGGGTTGGTATTAAAAATCAAAGTCCAGCAGTGGAATTAGATGTAACTGGAGAACTTCATGTAACTGGTGCTGTTGATTTTGATGATACATTAAATGTTGATGGTGATACTACATTAAATGCTAAGTTAGATGTTGATGGATTAGCTACATTTAATGATGGTACTGAGTCAACATCAACAACAACGGGTGGTGTTCAGATTGATGGTGGTGTTGGTATTGTTAAAAAATTAAATATTGGTGGATCAACAAGAGTTTATGATACTACTGATGCTTCATCTTGTAGCACTGGTGCTTTAATTGTAGATGGTGGTGTTGGTATTGCTAAAAAACTTTTTGTTTGTGGTGATACTGAACTTGAGAAAGTTGAAATAGATGATACAACAGAATCTATAAATTGTACAACTGGTGCTTTAGTTGTTAAGGGTGGTGTTGGTATTGCTAAAAATGTTAATATTTGCGGAGAAGTTGATATTGTTGCAACAACGCAATCAACAGATAAGAATAGTGGTGCATTAGTTGTTGAAGGTGGTGTTGGTATTGAAAAGAATTTAAATGTAGGTCAGAACACAAAACTTACTGGAACTTTAGAATTAGAGAATCATATAATTGATAAGTTTGATAGTAATGGTGTTGGTATATGTAAAACTGATTATAGACTTTCTTCCTTTGATACTGGTGTTGGTGTTGGAGTATCTTGGAGACCATCTGGAGTTCAAACTAAGAGAACTATTTGGGTTACTAAGAATGGATGTGATAGTAATAGTGGATTATTAGAAGGTGATGCAAAATATACTATATCTTCCGCAGCAGCAATCGCACAGATGGGCGACACTATTAAAGTGCGTTCTGGTGTTTATTATGAAGATAATCCAATTGGATTGCGGACTGATGTTGCAATATCAGGTGAAGATTTAAGATTAGTTACTGTGGTTCCTAATACTACGGATAAAGATTTATTCCATGTTAGAAATGGATGTTTAGTTGAAAATATGAGTTTTAAGGGTGCAGATGGTGTATTAACAACACATCATGGATTAGCAGCAGTTGCTTTCCCACCTACTGATGCTGCTGATCAAGCAGTTGGTGGATATATTGAACTTGGTCCATCTAATGAAGGTCCTAGAGGAAGATATCAAAGTCCATATGTTAGAAACTGTACTAACTTTATGACTGGTAGTATTGGAATGAAAATTGATGGTAATCATGTTAATGCTGCATACACAGGAACCAACGATTTAGGACAAGATATTAAGAGTATGGTTTGTGATTCATTTACTCAGTATAATGAGGCAGGTATTGGTGTTTCAATTACTAATAAAGGATATGCCCAGTTAGTTTCTATCTTTACTATTGGATGTGAGAAAGCAATTTATGTTGATAGTGGTGGGCAATGTGATCTTACAAACTCTAACTCATCATTTGGTACATTTGGATTAGTTGCTGATGGTACTAGTGCTGTTGAATTTGATGGAACATTAGCTCTTAAGATGGATGCAGAGGCTGATCAGATTGTTGTTGCAAATTCTCAAGATCAAAGTAATAATAATAGAACTCCTTTTGATGGACAGGGTGCATACTTCCATCTTGATATGAGTGATTATGCAGATACAATTTCAACAGATATTATAACTGCACCAATGCAAGTTATTAGAGGTATTACGGTTGTTAATGGTGGTAATCCTGGTGATTATGCTGCATCTGCCCCACCTCTTATTACTGCTACATTACCATTAGGACCAGAAGCAATTATTGCTGAGTTTTCACCAAATGTAAGTGCTGCTGGTACAATTACTTCTGTTGATGTTATTGCTAGTGGTAGAAACTTCTTACCTACACAGAATATTGTGATTAATATTTCTGGAACAGGAAATGCACAATTAGTCGCAGATATGGATCCAATTCTATATACTGTTGATGAAGCAACTGAAGTTACTAATTCTGGACAATCAACAGTTACATTTAATGAGTTTATACCTTATGAAGTAAAATCAGGGGCAGTGGTTGAATTTGTTAGGTTGAGTAGAATTATAACTAGTTCACATTCATTTGAATATGTGGGTGCTGGTACAGACCTAAATACAGCTAACCCATTCCAGGCTGGAAAACCAGTCCCAGAAAATGAAGTTGTTGCCATTAATGGCGGTCAAGTTCCTTTCACAAGTACGGATCAAAAAGGTAATTTTAGGATTGGTGATGGTTTGACTATTGATCAGACAACATCTACTATTCGTGGTAGAGATTTCAATAGAGCAATACAAGCACAATTAACACCATTAATATTAGCATTAAGATAGTATGGCAATAGCACCAGTAAATAAGTTTATTAATGTTGCTGTTCCTGTGGCACCAGGAGTACAGAAACTTTATGAGGTTCCTACAGGAACCTCTGCATTATTGCTATATGCACAAGTTGCTAATGTTGGTATTGGTGTAACTTATCCTACGACTACTTTTTGGCAAAGAAGAACTCAAAGAAGTACTGGTAGTGTAAGTGATATAAGAGTAATACAGGATGCAGAAGTACCACCACAGGATGCATTGGTTATGGTGGATGGTAGAATAGTATTAGAAAAGACTCCGTTAGTAATTGATAGTTTATACATTCGTGGAACCCAACAAGGAGTTGGTATAGTTACTAATGTGGTTTATGATGAACCAACAGGAATAGCTACAGTCTCTACAATGATAAAGCATGAATTTTCTGAAAATCAGAAAATTACTATGGGTGGTATGTGGTTTACTTGTCCAACCTATTCTGGAATTACAACTAATCTTTTTCCAAGTCCACAAAGATCTTATATTGTGGATCAGATTATAGGTAATGTTGGAACTTCTAAAACATTTTCAATTGATATTGGTGGTGGAGGTGGAAATCCTCACGTTTATAATACGGCAAGGCATAAGTTTGTAAGATCTACTCTTCAATGTGTAGAAGTAATCACAAGTTCAAGTGTTGCTGTAGGGACTAAATTTAATGTAACTAATGCATCTTATGAGGGATCTACAGGAGAATTAGAATTGACTATTGGTGCAAATACTTTAGCAAATGGAGATACAATAAAAATAGCAGAAGAATCCATAGTATTAACTTGCACTATGGATGATCATTTTAGTGAACATGCTTATCCACGATCAACAGATCCTGTATATGATACTGCAATAACACTTGCAGTTGGTGTTGCCAATAGTACAATTCGAGTAAATGTTGGTAAATCACACGCTGGTGGATTTGTTGCTCCATTAGAAATGGAATTGACTGCGAGTATTCTAGAAAATAGTAATGTCTAAGCGATATTTGAGTGGTCGGGTTAAGAGAACCCCACAAGATCAATTAAAAGATAATGAAAGGTATCTTGGATTAGAACAGGCAGAACCTAATCTATCTGATCCCATTTATGCTAGTGGTGTTCCTGCTGGTCAACAGTATCAGTTAGTTGCTATACCAGGATTTGAAGGTAAGAGATATTGGGTTCCTGTTGGTGGTGGATTAATTCCAGGTTCTATTAGTGTATATGATGAGGGTACTCTTATTAGTGCTGCGAGTAGTATTACTCAACTTAATTTTGTTGGGGCAGCAGTAACTGCAGCAGCAGATCCTCAACATCCTTCAGGGCATCCAGGTATTGCTGCAACTGTAACTGTTATACCTGTTACTATTGGTTCTGATCCTCCAATTAATCCAAACCACGGAGAATTGTGGTGGGAAGATGATGTAGGAGATTTATGTATTTGGTATAATGATGGTGATACTAGTCAGTGGGTTACTGTAGTTGCTAGTGGAAATGGTGGAGGTCCTACAGGTCCTCCAGGACCAGATGGTCCTCCAGGTGCTCCAGGTAGTGGTGGTCCTAATGGTCCTCCAGGTCCTCCTGGTGCAGATGGTGGAGCTGGTCCTGTAGGTGGTTCTGGTCCTCCAGGTTCTGATGGTCCTCCTGGTCCTGCAGGTCCTCCAGGTCCAAGTGGTGGTCCTCCAGGTCCTACTGGTGTTGCAGGTCCTCCAGGTCCTCCAGGATCTGATGGTAATGATGGTGCTGATGGAACTCCTGGTGGATCGGGACCACCTGGACCTCCAGGTGATGACGGTGCTGATGGTGCTGATGGTGCTGATGGAACTCCTGGTTCTGCTGGTCCTCCTGGACCTCCAGGTTCTTCATCATCTAGTACTTTCCTTGGATTAACAGATACACCTAATACTTCATCAACTCCAGGAGCACCATATTATGATGGATTTGATAAGTATCTTACTCCAAATCAAAATCAAACTGCATTGATATGGCAAGAGAAAAGATCAGTCCGAACTCTTGCACAAACTGGGCATCCTAGTACAACTGCTAGAGGTATTAAATTAGGTAATGATGGTACTGGATCCACATTAGCTGATTACACAGTCAATCTTGAGGCTGGAACTAATATAGAGTTTGATTCAAGTACTCAAGCTAATGTTTTAAAAATTAATTCAACTACTAGTGCTGGTCCTCCTGGACCTCCAGGTCCTCCTGGATCTGATGGTAATGATGGATCTGATGGATCTGATGGAAATCCTGGTGGATCAGGACCTCCAGGTCCTCCTGGATCTGATGGTAATGATGGATCTGATGGAAATCCTGGTGGATCAGGACCTCCAGGTCCTCCTGGTGGAGATGGTCCTCCAGGACCTCCAGGTTCTTCTGGTTCAGCATCTATTCCTTCAGGATCTGTTATGTTATTTGTTCAAAGTAGTGCTCCTACTGGATGGACAAAATCAACATCACATAATAATAAAGCACTCAGAGTTGTAAGTGGTTCTGGTGGTGGTTCTGGTGGTAGCAATTCATTCACTAGTAACTTTGCTAGTAGATCTGTAAGTGTTAGTGGATCTGGAAGTGCTAGTGGAACTACTGGAAGTAGTGTTTCTGGAAGCACTGGTGATGCTGGTGGAGAAACTGTAAGTTTTAGTGGATCTGTTAGTGGAACGACTGATAGTGATGGTGGAGAAAGTATAAGTACCAGTGGATCTGTTAGTGGTAATTGCGGTGGATCACAGATAATGTATGTTATGACCACTCAAGAATGGTTAACGATAGATCAGATACCATCTCACAATCACCAATTGCATGCTCCTCTTGGAACTTCTGGTGGTTCACATGGATTTGTAGATACTCAAAATGCAGGTTCTTCAGGAACTCCTTATGTTAACTCTACTGGTGGCAGTAATTACCACACACACCAAGTGATAATGTATACTATAAGTGGTTCTAACTTCACTTTTAGTGATAGTTTTACTGCTACTGGATCAACTAGTGATCACACTCACGATTTCAGTGATAGCTTCTCTGGTTCTGGATCAACTAGTGATCACTCTCACGATATAGGAAATCACTCTCACAGTTTCAGTGATAGTAGCATAAGTGTTAGTAGTTCAGGTTCTTTGGACTTGGCAGTTCAGTATGTTGATGTTATAATATGCACAAAGAGTTAATATAATGAAGTTATCACCAGGTAAGTTTTGTCCTTTAATTGGTAAAGATTGTATTGAATTACAATGTTCTTGGTTTACTCAAATTCGTGGTATGAATCCTAATACAGGAGAAGAAATTGATGAATGGGGTTGTGCAGTTACTTGGTTGCCAACTCTAATGGTTGAAAATTCACAACAACAAAGAGCAACTGGTGCTGCTATTGAATCTTTTAGAAATGAAACTGTGAAATCAACTATGAAAGCACAAGAAATATATCAAAGAGAATTGGAATTAAAAGCTCAAGAAAGATTAATGCAATCTAGACAGACAATACATAACGTAACGGACATAGAAGAATGAAATTAACAGTTGTTCCACCAGATAAAACCATAGTTATTGACAATATTTCAGTACATCCTTGTACTCATGTCGATCTTTCTTGGATTCCATCAGATGTTCATGGAATGTGTTTTGATACTGAAACAGGAAAAGGTTTTATCAACTATAAGGAAGATGCTGTAGATGCAAATGGAGATAAAAAATGGGGTGAGAATATTACTGAAATTGGTATTTGGCAACAAGCAGTAACAGATCATGCGAATGAACAAACTCTTGCAGCTGCTGCATATGAAGCAGCAAGAAATCATTTACAGGAAGTAAAAGATTATAGAAATTGGTTGCTTGCTGTTAGTGATTGGACTCGTTTAGATGATGTTACACTTACAACAGATAAAAAAGCAGAGTGGGCAACATATCGTCAAGCATTGAGAGATCTTCCAGAAACTATAGCAGCAGATTCTAATTTAACTGCAAAAGCATTAGCAGATAATCACTCACACTCTTCTTGGCCGACAAAACCTTCATAAATGTGTTATAATAATTGAACTAGGTATTTAATTATGAATGAACTGATTCAAATAATTAAAATTCTTGATACTGATCAAGTTAAAAAGATAAACAAATATGTTGATACTTTAGAATTTGTTGATAATACTGTTTTTGGTAAAGGTAATGGACCTTCAAAAACCAATACTGATATTAGATCCAGCACAGGAACAACAATGAAGGAGGATGCTCCTGAAACTATAATGCTTCATGAAGCAATGAATGCTGGATTACTTGAATATAAGAGAAGATGTACTAATATACATCAAAATTTTAGTTATTATCCTATGCCTGGTGCTGTAGGAACTGATTCTTGGAGAGAAGGATTACAGGTATTGGATTATAAAAAAGGTCAACAATATAAATTTCATCATGATGCTGCAACAGATCGTAGATTGGGTGAATATCATAGAAAGATATCAATCATTACTTATTTAAAAAATGCAACTAAAGGTGGTGGAACAATATTTCCACATACTTCATTTAAACCAAGTCCAGGATATGCATTAATGTTTCCTTCAAATTGGTGTTATCCTCATTCAGGGGAACCTGTAATTTCTGGTAAGAAAAGAGTTGCAGTTACTTGGTATTATGTTAAGAACAATTCTAATTAGTTATGGATGATCAATTTGTTGAAGACATTATAGTTGATGTTTGTAAAAAGAGAATTACTTTGATTAGTAATGAGGGTGAAACTAGATTTGTTAAGTGTGAAGACACGGAACAGTTTATGGATGTAATGGAAGTTATTAAGGATCATGCTGATTCTAAGATTATTACATATGTTGAACCAAAATTAACGACAGATCCGAAAGCTAAATAGAGTATAGAAATACCACCTGGACTAGTAGTATAAAAAGATGCCACTTAATAAGTTAGAGAATTTTATAAAGAATAGTGAAGGTCGCATTCTTTATGTAAATCCAAACGATCTTGATGCCACTGATGGAATTGAAAATCAAGGTAATTCGTTAACCAAACCATTTAAGACCTTACAAAGAGCACTTATTGAATCTGCTAGATTCTCTTATTTGAAAGGTAACGATAATGATATAGTAGAAAAAACCACTATATTATTATTTCCAGGCGAACATTTAGTAGATAATAGACCAGGATTTGGTATAAGAAGTATTAACGGAAATGCTACTGCTGTTAGTCCAAGTGGAGCACAAACTGGAGCACAAAATACTCTTACATTAACTCTTAATTCTAACTTTGATTTAACACAAGAGAATAATATACTTTATAAGTTTAATAGTACAGAAGGTGGTGTCATAGTTCCTAGAGGAACATCTATTGTTGGTCTAGATCTAAGAAAGACAAAGATAAGACCTAAGTATGTTCCAAACCCAACAGATCCTAATGTAAAACCTGCTGCTATCTTTAGGGTTACTGGTGCTTGTTATTTCTGGCAGTTCTCTATTTTTGATGGAGATGAGACAACATTAGTTTATACTGATCCAACTGATTTTGGATCTATTAATCAATCTAAACCAATATTTTCTCATCATAAATTAACAGTATTTGAATATGCTGATGGTATTAATAAGTTAGATAATTTTGATGGATTAACTGATCTAGATGTTTATTATAGTAAGCTATCTAATGCTTATAATAGAGCATCTATTAGAGATATTGATGAAAAGTATCCTAAAGCAACTGGTGGATTTGCAAAACAAAGACCTGAATATGAGATTGTAGGTGCTTTTAATTCTGATCGTATTCAAATTGTAGATATTATATCAGGTGATGGATTCTCAGCAGGTCCTGTAGTTACTGTAACAACAGCAGTTCCTCATGAATTAAGTGGTGGAACTCCTATTAAAATTGAGGGTGTAAATGAAATTCATTATAATAGGTCTACAAAAGTTCAGAGCGTATTAAGTCCAACTACATTTACTTATCTACTTCCTTTTGTTCCACCAAACTTAGCTGCTGGTTCTGCTGGTGGTTTGAGTGCTGGTAGTGCTGAAGTAAGTGTTGAAGTTGATACTGTTACTGGTGCATCTCCTTATATCTTTAACTGTTCATTAAGATCAGTATTTGGTATGCAAGGTATGAGAGCAGATGGTGCAAAAGCCACTGGTTTCAAATCTATGGTTGTTGCCCAGTTTACTGGTATATCTCTACAGAAGGATGATCGTGCATTTGTAAAGTATAATCCTAATAGTAGAAAATATGATGGTATTCAATATCAAAGACAAACTGGTAAATTATTATCATCAGAGTCATCATCATTAAATCCAGCAAATGTTTATCATTTAGATAAAGATGCTGTTTATAGAGATGGTTGGAAAACTGCTCACATTACACTAGAGAATGATGCTGTCTTCCAGATAGTTTCTGTGTTTGCTATTGGTTATCACATTCACTTCTATATGAAGTCTGGTGGTGACGCATCAATTACAAACTCTAACTCAAACTTTGGTCAGTTTGCTCTTGCTGCTGATGGGTTTAAAGCAGAGTCATTTGATAAAGATAATAAGGGATTTATTACATCAATTATTACACCAAAGGCAGTTACTACTTCAGAAGCTTCTATTGATTTAACTCAATTTGATGCATCTGTAAACCAAACTGCTAATAGCACGACCAAACTTTATATGTTAGGTCAGGATAATGCTAGCTTATTACCAACTGATGTTGCACAGGGATTTAGAATTGGTGCAAGATTTAATGAGAAAATTTATGTTGATTTGAATGATATTAGTGATCCTGCTAATCCAACTGTAATTAATGCAGAAGCTGTGATCAGTATGTCTAGAGTGACTGGTGTATATACTGTCAATAATGTAGATTATCCAGTTACATCAACTGTAGAAGTTACATCTGAGAAGGAATATGAAGGTGTTCATAATGATACTACTTCAGGTAGTGCGTCTTTAGTTCATAAGATAACTCTTACGAATTTAAGAAATGTTAATGCAGCACATGATTTAAACAATGGAGAAACTATAAGAGTTATTTCAGAGAGTGGTGATCTTCCAGAAGGTTTAGATCCACATACTGTTTATTATGCAATTACGCACGAGAAAAATACTACTAGATTAGATGGAATTCAATTAAGTACTTTTGAAATTCAACTTGCATCATCAAAAACAAATGCTGAGAGAACGACTCCAGTATATGTTAAAACTATTTCTAATCCTGCTGCTGGTAAATTAAAAATTATTAGTAGAGTTTCTGATAAGAAACCAGGTGAATTGGGACATCCAATGCAATTTGATTATGAGTTGGGGCAATGGTTTACTCATGTTAGTGCAACTGGAAATACTATACAATCAAACTTTACTCATTTGGATGTAAATGATGAAGATATTCCATACATCAAGCGAAGAACTGATGATAGAAGTTTAGATGATAAACTTTATAAAGTTAGATATGTAATTCCTAAAGAATTAAAAAATGCTAGAGATCCTAATAATAGTTTTGTAATTCAGGATTCTAGTTCTACCAACGTCAGATTCAATGCAGATTTCACTAGGACTTCTATTGGATCAACAGATTATGATTATAATCGAAATCTAAGGTTCATTTCTAATGTTGAGTTTAATACTACAACTAGGATTGTAACTATCAGATCTGATAAGACTCATGATCTAAATGTGGGTGAACAGATTATTGTTAAGAATGTAACTAGTGATACTAATACAACTGCTGCGGCAAATAAAGGATATAATGGAACGTTTTTAGTAGATTCTGTTATTAATGATAAGGTATTTACTTATAAATCAACTGATATTCTAGGTATAGATCATAATGTTGGAACTCATACTAATGATCCTACTACCTCAAGAACTACTGCTTTACCTAGATTTGAAAGAAATGATAATAAAGAAAATTTCTTTATTTACAGAACAGAAACAATAAACCCATATATTGAGGGAGCACAAGATGGTGTTTTCCACTTATATGTTCTGAATGGTGGTAATAGTATTGCAGAAGAGTTTACTGATTCAAAATATAATCAGAATGTTGTTAATCTTTATCCTCAATTAGATAGAGATAATGTAAATGATAACCCACAAGAGGCAACAACATTTGCTAAGAGATTTCCCATTGGTGATGTAGTTACTAATGATCTTAAGAAGAGTTTAACTAGAGAAACTACTAATAAATTATTGAATAGTTTTGCTTCTGCTAATGTAGTTAATACTGTTGCAGATAACGGAACTAATGCTGTTCTAACATTTACTAAAGAACATAATCTTAATGGATTAAAGTATGGTGGAACATTAACTGGAGGAACAGGTCATACACCAGGAACATATTATAATATAAAATTATTTGATGATTCATCTGCACCAAACTCTGCTAAATGGAGAGGTGCTACCGCAACTGTTACTGTTGGTAATAATGGAGAAGTTACTTCTTATGAGGTAACAGAACCAGGTTCTGGTTATAAGAGCTCTTTGAGTCCATTATATTTTGATAGTTCTCTTCCTTCTGCTGGTGGTATTGGTGGAGCACCTAGTTCAAATATTGCTATTACTGATGCAAATATTAGTTTAGCAACTGGTGATAGAACAACAAATCTTATTGGTATTAGTTCTTCTTATGTTCAAGTAACTGGTATTAGTACAGGAACAGATCATTATTTCAGAATTAAAGATATTCCTTTAGATCCTAGTAGTCAGGTTGTTCCTATAGATTCAACTGTTAAGGTTGAGATTCATAAAACTTCTAGTGAAACTATTTTAGATGGTCAAAGTGTTGTCTCATTAGGTCCTGTAGTTGTAGTAGATACATCAACCCATGATACAACAACTAATATTACTACATTTAACACTGAAAATTCTCATTGTTTATTAAAGGGAAATTCATTTAGAGCATTAGATGAAACTGATGCTAATTTAGGTGACTTTATAGTTAAAGAAGTTATTGATGTTAATACATTTACATCAGAAATTGAGAGTGGAATTTCAAATCCCAAATACATTCTTAAACATGGTCTATCTGCTAATGATGCACAATCAGGAAAGGGTGGAGAAAGATTAGGAACAAGAGGATTATCATTATTTGATAATGAATCTTTAGTATTGGTTGGTAGTGGTGATTCAAATCAATTAGTTGCTACTACAGATACTTTAAAAGTTACTCTACCTAATGGAACAACAACTTCACAATCTATTCAATCTAGATTTCCATTAGGATCTTTCATACAAGTTGATAACGAGATAATGAGAGTTATCGATAAAACTATCGGTGCTCAAACTACTATTAAAGTTCTTCGTGGTGCATTAGGAACCATTGTTGATGATCACTTTATTAATTCAACAATTAAAAAGATTAAACCTCTTTCCGTTGAATTGCGTAGACCCTCTATCTTAAGGGCATCAGGACACACATTTGAATATCTTGGTTATGGTCCAGGTAACTATTCAACTGGACTTCCACAAGTTCAACTTAAGACTCTAACTCAAAGAGAGGAGTTCTTATCACAATCACAAGAGACATCTTGTGGAACAGTTGTTTATACTGGTATGAATGATCAAGGTGATTTCTATATTGGAAATACTAAGATTTCATCTGACTCTGGTGAACAGATAACATTTGATATTCCAGTTCCAACTGTAACTGGTGAAGATCCAAGCACACTTAGTGTTGTATTTGATGAAGTAATTATTAAAGATAGACTACTTGTTGAAGGTGGAACATCTAAACAGATTCTATCTCAGTTTGATGGACCTGTTACATTTAATGGTAATGTTAGATTCAATAAAGATCTTAGAATTACTAAGAAATTAACTGTTGATGGCATAGCTAAATTTACTAAAGTTCTTCCTGCCAATACGTCATGCAGTGCTTCTGCTTCTGGTGGTGTAATTATTGATGGTGGTGTTTCTATAGGTAATAAATTAGCAACTACTGACAGGGCAATCACTGTTCATAAGGGTAATATTAGTTTATGTAATACTAATCAAAGTGATGATATTTCTACAGGATCTTTAATTACAGATGGTGGAGTGGGAATCGCTCTTAATTTAAATGTTGGTGGTATTTTAGATGTAACTGGTAATATCAATGCTGATGGTGGGTTACATTTACCTGATAATGATGTTTTGACTGCTGGTGGAACAGCTTCTAATTCCCATTTTGCTCTTTGGCATAATGTTGATGGTTCTACTCGCACTAATATTATCAGAGACAACACTGCTGCTAACATATACATTCAAAGTGATGCTAACATTGAGATAACCAATAAAGATAATAGTGAGCAAGGTTTAATTTACACTGCTGGAGAAGGTATTAAGTTATATCATAAAAAAGCGACAGGTTCTGGTGTAGATTTAAGATTAGAAACTAGAAATGATGGTGTTAAAATTATCGGTGACTTAGAGGTTACAGGTGATATTACTGCCTTTGCTGCTGCATCTGATTCTAGATTAAAGGATGATGTAGTTCCTATTCCTAATGCTCTTGATAAAGTTCTTTCAGTTAGTGGTAATACCTTTAAATGGAATAATGGTTTTGGTCCTACAGTTAATAAGAACGCTGGAAAAGAAGATACTGGTGTAATCGCTCAAGAGATTGAAGCACTTGGATTACCTGGTGTAGTAGAACTTCGTGAAGGTGGTATTCATGGTGTTCATTATGAAAAACTTGTTCCTCTTCTAATAGAAGCAATCAAAGAACTGTCAGCTAAGGTTGATGATCTGTCCTAATAAATAACTAAAAATTCAGTATAAATGGCTAATATCAAGAAGACATTTAACTTCCGCAATGGTGTCCAAGTTGATGATGACAATCTGATTGTAAACCAGAACGGATTGGTTGGAGTTGGAACTACTGTTCCTACTGAGGCTTTGGATGTCCGAGGTAAAGTCAAAGTAATTCAAGATGCAACTGTTCCAGGTTCTGGATTAATAAATGCTACTACTGGTATAATTACATCGCTTACTGTAACTGATACACTAATTGTTAATAACAGTAATGTAAGCACTGGACAAGTAGGTCAAGGTGTTATTATAGGTTCTCCTACTGGAATTGTAACTGCTACTTCTACTGCTGGTATTGTTACTTATTATGGAGATGGGCAATATTTAGAGAATGTTCCTACATCACAATGGTCTAATATTAATGTTGGTCTAGGATATACAAGCATATATGCTAAAGGTAATGTGGGTGTGGGGACAGTAGATCCTCGATTTACCCTTCAAATTTCTGGAAATAATAATGTATCTTCTTTTGCTGAAGGAGTTGGTATTAATTCATCAGGAGACATTGTAGCAACTGGTGTTATTACTGCTACGACATTTAAAGGAAATATTACTGGTGATATTACAAGTAATGAATCTACTATTACACAGTTACAAACTACAAATGCGAATGTAGTTGGTGTCGTTACTGCAACTGAATTTAAAGGAGATGTAACAGGAAATATAGTTAGTGATTCTTCAACTGTTACTAGTTTATCTGGTAGTGGTATTAATGTAACAGGTATTGTTACTGCTGGTATTGGATTTACTGGTCCTTTAACGGGTAATGTTACGGGTAATCTTACTGGTGGTGTTCTAGGAGATGTAATTAGTGGTATATCAACTATTACTAGATTAGAAACTACTTATATTAATTCTAGTCCAGCAACGGGTATTATTACTACTGGTATTTTAAATGCTGGTTTCTCTAACATAGGTGTTACTACAACTTCTACATTAAATGTATCTGATAAATTGGGAATTGGAGTAAACAACCCAATACATAATTTACAAGTTTATAGCACTGGAATATCTACTGTAAGTATTATTGGTAATGAGAGTTCAACAGTATATGTTTCACAAAGAGTTCCATCTGCTACTGGAATTGGTGAAAGTATAGGTGGTATTAGATTTGGTAATGACTTAAAATCTCTTGATGTATTTAATGGTGATCTTGGAGATGTTAGTAATTATATTCATCTCGGTAGTTTTGCTGGAATTAATACTGGATCATTCAGATGGTTCCATAAATCAAATAATAATGTGATGACTCTTACCTATGATGGTAAGTTAGGTATTAATAAACCAAATCCAGAAACTGCATTAGATGTGGTTGGTGTATCGACATTTACTGGTAATGTTAAAGTTGCTGGTAATCTTGAAGTTACTGGAACATTATCAGCACCAGCAACTATACCTGATATAATTAATGGATCTAATATTAATGCTACTTCAGGAATATCAACATTCAATCATATTGATGTATCAAATATAACTAAAACATCAAAGGTTGCGATTGGAACTGCTTTTGAAAATGTAGTTGCTGATATTGATGCCCAGTTAAGCACAGCTTTATTTAATAAGGTTGGTATTGGATCAACCATGTTTAGTAATGCTTTACAGGTTGATGGAACTGCTTGTGTTAATAGATTGGGTGTAGCAACAGACGGTGCTCGTTGTGCTGTTGATTTCCAAGATGCTGGTGAAGGAGGAACTTCAAGTTATATGCTTCCACCTAAAGTTACTACAACAATTAGAAATACATTACCAAA
>VTLG01000914.1_pt1 | contig 25180 bp, 39 predicted proteins | sample 4694571 | NCBI WGS metagenome assembly VTLG01 (sample SAMN12604809, study PRJNA352737) | marine metagenome | biome: ENVO:00000447; feature: ENVO:00000209|ENVO:00000569|ENVO:01000036; material: ENVO:00002151; isolation source: viral sequences binned using virsorter ...
CTATAGTGTCACTTTATTAATTTATCCGATGTATATACTTATTTTATCCGTTAGCAAAATCCTCCCCTACCAGAGTACGCAACTTGGTGTAAGACTTTTCGGGCGCGTGTCCGGGACCCCCGGGCCCTGGCCTGGTGGCTCTTGATTCACGGGCAAAAAACGTTTTTTATATCGGCACTCGAACAATGCGCCCTTGCGTTTTATTAGCGAATCTCGACGATTTGACAGGGAGAGACAAGGGTTCTTTGATTCAATTTGATTTAGTATCAATATATCCGTTAGTGGAGAGTAATATAGAGAGCGGATAAAGTGTGACAATTTGTCCGTTTACATCTCCGTTTAAACGCTTACTATAGCTATTAACGAAAGGAGTTCTTATGAGTAAATCAAAAAGAATCTACTCTTTTGAAATCCCTTCAGACTTTGAGAATCAGAAAATGACGCCTCAAGTGTACCAAATTTTGAGTGGTATTTCTGAATCTGGAGTAAGTGAGTACTCTGAGACTGAGCTTAAAAACTTTGTTCAGAAGCTTGCAGACGACGGAAGATTAAAAACTGGCCAAAAGCCATGGAGAATCTTCCAGTACTACAGAGCTCAAATGATTAACGCTGGAATTTGTAAGATGTCCAACGTTGAAGATTCTGAAGAGAAATCAGAAGCTGTAAATCAGTAATAAATTAAAGGGCAGTTTAGAATCATTCTAGATTGCCCTTTTTTATTTGTCCGTTTACAATAATTTAATTTTAAAATATAAAAGAGAATAAACAAAAACGGAGGAAACTATGTGGCAATTATTACAATGGATTATACTCTTATCAGTATCAATTCTTGGAATGTTTATTGTGATGAATGAGCCAGAATATGTTCGAATGGGACTAGTAATGTATTTTGGTGGATTTTTAGCTTTCGCATTAAGCGTTGCCAAAGGATTTATTGATTAGTATATATATAGACAATTATGAAGAAAAAAAAATAAATTTTATTTGTAGAGGTCAATATATCCAATAATTTACTAAGCAGATGCCAAAAAACCATTGGTATTCTTAAATAATATGATTATTGGTCTTATATATTGGCCTCAGTTCGAAGTCAATAAGCCCCAATAATTATTCCGTTTACAATCAGTTATAAACAATGTACTATTTAAACAATATCAATTCAGGAGAATATTTATGAAAAAATACATGTTCTACCTAGCAATTATTGGTATTCCGATCGGGTTTCTGGGTTTAACGACCCTGTTAATCTGGCTCGGTCGGATAATTTATGGTTAACAGAGAGGAGAAAAGCGTATGTCGGCAAATATAGAATCGATGGCTTATGCAGGACAAGTTCCTTGGCATGGTCTTGGTCACAAAGTTGGCAATGATTCAACTCCCGAACAAATGGAAATAACTGCGGGTTTAGATTGGAATGTTAATAAAGTTCCGTTTCATAACCCGAAGACTAAATCCGATTCGGAAGATTTTTTCGTGCTAGTTCGTGATAAAGACGGTAAGGAATTATCGCCTTGTGGTCATTCCTATATTCCTGTGCAAAATAGACAAGCGCTTGGATTCTTCAAGAAGTTCACAGAATCAGGACAAATGACTCTTGAGACTGCGGGTTCTTTAGACGGAGGCAGAAGAGTTTTTGTATTAGCAAAAACATCTGAAAGTTTTTCGGTTAAAGGCAAAGACAAAATAGACTCATATCTACTTTGTTATCACCCGCATATTTGGGGTCAATCGTTAAAGATTATGTGGACTCCTATTCGTGTGGTCTGTCAAAATACTCTTATGATGGCGTTAGACGGAAAGAGTTCCGAGTTCCGTATGCCTCACATCAGAGAATTTGATGGAGACGTTCAATTTAAAGCTGAACAAGCTTTAGGTTTAGCTCACGATAAAATGGAGACATTTAAAGAACAGGCTAATTTATTAGCGTCCAAAGAATTCACAGACAAAGACCTGTGGAAATATTGGATTCTTTTATTTCAACCTTCTCTTAAAAATGAACCAAATCCAACGCCCGAAATGTTTAGCAGGACTCTTGAATATCTTAATCAAGTTATTCATACTCAACCCGGTTCGACGGTCGCAAGAAATACATGGTGGCAAGCTTTAAATGCTGTCACGTATTATATGGACCATCAATCAGGAAGAAATAGGGACGCAACCATGACATCAGTTTGGCTAGGTCAAAAAGCCGCGTTAAAAAGACGCGCGCTAGAGTCTGCAGTTAAATTTGCAACTCAATAACAATCCGTGGGTCGGGGCTCAAAAGGCCCCGATTCGCATATATTCCCGCTCCATAGGAGCTCAGAGATTAACGATTTAAACCTTTTATGATAGAGACTATGGACCAAATTATTCCGTAAATTAAATTATTTATCCGTTTACATTTTCATTAGGCATGATACTATGATTATGTTTAAACAATGGTGGGACCGCGATTGGGGTTTCAAATAGAGCACCGGGCTCCGGAGTTTAGCTCTGTTCCCTGCAATCCCTGTTCCACCGCTTAAGAGAGGAGAAAATATGAGTATAAAGAAAAAGTTTGAAGCTAATATAACTTTAACTTGGACTGAAGACCCAGAAAGTATAGAATATAAATGGGACGACAAGCTTATTACAAGTGAAATAAATACATGGCTTAAAGATTTAGGTTTTAAAGTAGAGGTTAAAGTAAAAGAATATACAGATAAGAAAAAAATAGAAAAAGAATGGAGAGATGCTGTGGCTGATGGTCATATTGTAAGTTCTCTTGAAGAATTTATTGAAGATAAGGAGGCTGGTTGTTATGATAAATCTAGTTAAAAAAACAGATCGTCAGTATAAGACGAAACCGAGGTTCCATGAGCGCAGAGCGACAGATGCTGGTTTATGTATTTGGCAGTTAAATAAAATGCTTAGAGGTTCAGGTTATAAAGTTGAACGGCAAGGCCAAACAAATTCAGTTGTGGAATTGTTATTAATTCCCACTGGTTATAAGAAAGTTCCATTAATCGATCCATTTACAGGATACTGGTATGTTAGATTATTCCCTAGAGAAAAGACTCTTTCGGGATGGCAGAAAACCATTAATAATTTAATGACTCGTCCTGTATCGAAAGAATGGATTATCGATATTTGGAAGCGTAAACTCAGACCTTATTATCGCACTTATAATAATAAACCTGATTGGAAAAATATAGAAGGTGCGGCAAATCAATTATGGAAAATCCATTATGGTTCTAAAAACTAAATTTATAATGACTTTAATGTTGGTTCCGTTTAATACGGAATTCAGTGTTAAGTCTCCTTTATCTTATTATCAATATGATGTGCCTAGTTGTGAATACGAATGGCATGAAGATTCAAATATTTCAATATATTACGAAGACATTAATAAACATAAATTACTAGTGAAAGGACAAGATGGAACTGAATATCAGGTTGTCGGCCATTATTGTGCGGAAAAATCATATTTTCCGTTTACAATGTAAATTAATTGATATATTATTAAAACCAAGAGGCATGGTAGTCATATCTGTAGGTCCTCTGAAACTAATTTGTTTATTCATTTTAGCTTCTTTCGTGGGCGGAGCTGTTAAGCAACCTAGCGGTGAGATAGTGGCTCCGTGCCTAATAATAATGTGGAGAGATAATGAGCACAAAAGAAAAATGGTTATATATCTACAAGGACGCAAATATAGACCTTAATGCAGTCCAACCGCCATTACCTAAACAAGCTTTAGGAATAGCAAAGATATTAAAAGATAAAGGCGCAATTAAAAGAAATGAATTACTCGGTGAAATGCAAAATTCTGTTAAGACAAAGCAAAAAGGCGGAGCTAATAGAATCCTTGCTTATTACCAAGGTATTTTGATTAAAAGAGGAGTTATAGAACTTAAAAAGAAACCCGACTAACAGAGAGGAGAGCCGTATGGCTAACGCAAGAGGAAAAGAGATTGACAATACTCATTTAAGTATAGACCAAGCCGAGGAGCGAGGTTTTATACACAGGGATTATATTGCACATTGTTTAAGATGGACACATGTCGCAAAGTATCTTCATTTAAAATCACGTTATAAAACAGCAAGAATTATAGATATAGGTTGTGGTAAAGATATGCCACTAGCTAAAATGCTTATGACAAGCAGAATAGCACCCGAATATTATTTAGGAGTTGAATATAATAAGATGGAAATTCCAAGTATGTTTGATAAGACTAGGTTTAAACCTAATTTACTTTCAGGATTAGACTTTACTAAACTAAAAGAACTTCCTAATAGCTTTAATTATAGTGTATGTTTTGAAGTTTTAGAACATGTTGAACCTATTAAAGCAATAGAGATACTACAACATTTACCTAAATTTCTTAAACGAGATGCTGTTTCATGGTTCTCAACTCCATGCTGGGATGAGAAAGTTGGCGCAGCTGATAATCATGTTAATGAAATGACTTATACGGCCTTTGGTTCGTTGCTCGAGGAAATGGGTTATAAGATATTAAACCACTGGGGTACATTTGCTTCTATTAAAGATTACAAACATAAATTATTGACAATTTTTGATTGGAATATTATGTTTACAAAATTAAGAGAATATTATGATTCAAATTATTTAGCAACCGTATTTGCTCCTATGTTTCCTGAGCATTCAAGAAATTGTTTATGGGAAACTCAGTATGTAGGACAATTGAAATTAGATGAACGTCAATTTCCAAGAATAGATAAGATAGAAAATAAATTAGGTTCATCAGTACATTGGAGGGACTTAGTAAAATGCCTAGATTGCGCTCGAGATTATGTAAAGACATAGAAGCTTTTCATAAGAAATTTAAACTTGGTTATAAAGGACCACCTAGAAAATTAGATTATCCTGTTGCTGCTGCTCGTTATAGACATCAGTTTGAAGAAATACAAGAACTTTCTAAATCAATTCATACAGGAAATTTAGAGGGAACCTTAGATGCCCTAGTGGATATTGTATATATCGCATTAGGAACTGCTTATTTAAGTGGATTTAATTTTGATGAAGCGTGGTCAAGGGTTCATAGAGCGAATATGAAGAAAGTGAGATGTGCAACAAAAAGATCACCTATTGATATAGTTAAACCTGTAGGATGGAAACCACCAAATTTAAAGGATTTATGCCAGGACAAATAATTATTATTGACGGACCAGATGCTGTAGGTAAAACTACATTAGCAAATTCAATTATGAAAAGGGTTCCTAACACAAAGTACCTTCATTTAACTTATAGATTTAAAGATAAGATATTTGATTATCATACTGCCGCAATTCATTTAGCAAGTAAATGGTCAATGAAACATAATGTCATTATTGATAGATGGTGGCCGACTGAAGCTTGTTATGCTAGTGTATATAGAAATACTAGTTCATGGCCTTTACAAGGAAGATTTCATGAACGCGTTGCTTTAAAATATGGAGCAATTTATGTTATGGCTTTACCTGATGATAATACGATTGCTAGACATAAGCGATTAAAAGTTGAAAGATCTGAAATGTATGATGATATTGCTGATTTATGTCATTTATATTTAAAATTTTATTCAGGAGATTTAAACCATAAAGACAAAGGAAATTATATAGATCAAGTTATATTATCAGGTGGATTAAAACCTTATAACTGGTACATTCCATATACTATTTCTGCTTATGCAGGTAATATGGATTATTTTATTGACATGATAATGGAAGTTGGTAAAATGATGAGAAGCGAACAATGGATTGATGCTCTTGCTCCTAGTGAACACAATATATTAGGTCATAAAAAGTATGGAAAATACATGTTTGTAGGAGATCAAGTTAATCCGAAATATAATAGTGTATTTTGGCCGTTTTTTGAGTATGGTAATAGTAGTTTATATTTAACAGAAGTTTTACACAACCTATGGTTGAAAGAAAGCGAGTGTTGCTTTACTAATGTTAAGGATAAGGATGGAAAATTAGATTTGAAATATGCGCGTGCGGCAGATGAAGCTGGCATGGATATTATTGCTTTAGGTAAAACGGCTGAAAAAGCCTTAAATGAGGCAAAAATATGTCCACATCATGTCATGAAGCATCCGTCATATTATAGAAGATTTAATGGAAAAGCCAGCGATGAGATGGTAAGAGATTTAAAGGATTTTATATGATAGCAGGTTATTCGGCAAATGATGAATGGTTTAGAACTTTAGGGTTAATACTTAAGAATAAAAAGATAGTATCACCTAGAGATAAATCTACTATGGAAATATTAAACCATAGAGTCTGCGTTGATATGACTAATCCTATTGTGACTTATATTGTAAGAGATATAGGATATAAGTTTATGGCTGCGGAAGCTGCATTTATATTAACAGGAAGAAATACTGTTGGAATGATTTCTAAATACTCTGATATAATTTCCCAATTTTCAGATGATGGTTATTTCTTTAATGGGGCTTACGGTCCGATGTTAATAGACCAATTTACATATATTGTTGATGAACTTATTAATGACCATAATACAAGACAAGCTGTTGCTACAATATGGAGAAGAAATCCAAGACCAAGCAAAGATATTCCTTGTACTATCTCTGTTCAATTTATGGTAAGAGATAATAAGCTTCATTGCTTTGATAATATGAGGTCTAGTGATGTTTGGTTAGGTTGGCCTTACGACATATTTAATTTTAGTATGTGTTCAGCTTTTATTTCTTTATTATATAAATTAAGAACTGGACATGCATTACCACTAGGTAATATATATTTAACAGCATCAAGTCAACACTTATATGATTACAATTATGATAAAGCAATTGAAGTATTACAAAATCCTAAAACATTACCATATCCTTCATTTGATATAAGTCAGTTTAACGATCCAAAAGAATTAACACAATGGCTTATTAATAGAGCTAATAAAGGGGATTTAATAGAATATCCTCAGAAACAAGAGGAACATTTTGAATACGAACCATTACCCGGTAATTAATGATAGACCAAGTAAAACAACATATTTTCTCGCTATGGCGAAACTCGTATCGACTCGTGGCACGTGTGCTCGTCGTCGCGTTGGTTGTGTGCTATCTGATAAGCATGGTTTTGTTCTTGCTACTGGATACAACGGTAACGGTAGGGGCCAAAGACATTGTATCGACACCCCCTGCGCTGGAGCAAAATACAAAAGCGGAGAAGGACTTGAAAAATGTGAAGCAATACACGCGGAACAAAACGCTATTCTCCAATGTAAGAATACTGAACATATTGAGAAAGCTTATATCACCGTAAGTCCATGTGTAACGTGTGTTAAGTTATTATTAAATACTTCCTGCAAGGAAATCGTCTACTTGGAGGAATACGTAAATATAGACGCAGAGAGGATATGGAAGAATGCCAATAGATTATGGACCCCAGCAACTACCGCTTTGGAAACCCGAGTCGAGGTGGACAGCACCACAGGATTTCCCAGACTTGTCTGGAGCAAAACTAATCGCAATTGATTGCGAGACTTATGACCCAAACTTATTAACTAACGGACCAGGAGGAGTTAGAAAAGATGGAAGACTTATTGGAATTTCAGTGGCAGCGAATACAGGATTTAGAGGATACTTCCCAATTGGACATGCAGGTGAAGGTAACCTTAACCGCAACCGTGTCTTACAATGGGCAAAAGCCACTTTCGAAACAGGCATTGACAAAGTTGGAGCAAATATCCTCTACGACCTTGAATGGCTTAGGACCGTTGGGATTGAAGTCAAAGGCAATAAATACGACATACAAGTTGCAGAACCACTCCTTGATGAAGAAAGAAAAGAAGGATATAGTTTAGATATTCTTTCAAAAAGATATTTAGGAAGAGGTAAAGATGAATCCTTACTAAACGCTGCAGCACAAGCTTATAATATTAATCCTAAAAAAGAAATGTATAAACTTCCTGCTCATTATGTAGGAGAATATGCAGAGATAGATGCAGTTAATACTTTAGAAATATTTAAAAAACAATTACCTCTTCTTGAAGAGCAAGACTTAATGGGTATTTTTAAGTTAGAGACTGATTTAATTCCTTTAATTTTAGATATGAGATTTAAAGGTGTAAGAATAGATATTAATAAAGCTGAAAAACTAAATAAGAGATATAAAAAAGAAGAATCTAGACTTTTAAAATATTTAAGAGAATTTGCTGGATTTGCTGTTGAACCTTGGAGTAATCAACAATTAGGAGTTGTTTGTGAACGTAATAAGATTTGGTTTCCTCAAACTCAGGCTGGAAATCCTTCATTTACTGGAGATTTTTTAAGTACTAGCAAAGAAATGTTTTTAACTTCTGTTTCTGAATATAGAAAAGTTAATAAAATGAGGAGAGATTTTATAGATAAAGTATGTTTAAAGATGAATGTTAATGGTAGAATACATGCTCAATTTCATCAATTAAGAAAAGATTCTGATGGAACGAGGACCGGGAGATTTAGTTCAAGTAATCCTAACTTACAACAGATACCAGCTAGAGATGAGTACTGGGGACCATTAATAAGGTCTTTATTTTTACCTGAAAAAGATAATACATGGTTTAGACTAGATTATAATCAACAAGAACCTAGAATGTTAGTCCACTATGCTCGATTAAGAGCAATTAGAGGTTCTAAAGAAGCATGTGAAGCATACCATGAAAAAGATGCAGACTTTCACACTATGGTTGCTGAAATGGCAGGTATTAAAAGAAAAATAGCTAAAACAATTAATTTAGGAATTATGTACGGGATGGGTACATTTAAACTAGGACAAATGTTAGGCTTAAATTATAATGATGCCACAATTCTGCTTGAAAAATACCATGAAAAAGTCCCATTTGTTAAAGGATTAATGCATGAGGCTTCAAAAGCAGTAACATATCGTGGCGAAATTAAGACATTACTAGGGAGAAAAAGACATTTTAATTTTTGGGAACCTTCTGATTCTAGATTAAAATGGCCAAACAAAGAAATGCCATTAAGAAAAGAAGATGCAGAAGAGATATGGAAAGGTAGACCATTAAAAAGAGCATATACGCATAAAGCTTTAAATGCTTTAATTCAAGGAGCATCTGCAGATTTAACTAAAAAAGCAATGTTAGATTTATATAATGAGCTTAAAATTGTTCCTCATTTACAAGTACATGATGAACTAGATATATCTCATATAGATAATCCCGCAATTAAGTGGGTAACAGACATAATGGAAAATTGTGTTAAATTAGAAGTACCTTTAAAAGTATCTGTTGAAAAAGGTAAGTCCTGGGGAGAAGCAAAATAATGTGGATATTTACTAATCATGGATTTTATAGTATAGTTAAGGACAAGTCTAGTGAAACGAATTTGTTAGTTAGAGCTAGGAAAAGAGAGCATTTAGAGGTATTATTTGATAGCAGTAGAATTACATATAGTCCAAAACGAGATTACCAATACAGAGTTAACGCACATAGGGATGAAGTAAGTGATTTATTATACTATTCCACTAATGATATTACTTATACTAATTTTAAAAATTCAATTACAGATTCAACACTTAATAGAATGGCCAGTGTTTTATGGTCAGTTATATTTGGATGGTTAGATGAGCGAAAAGGAACTTTGGCAACTGATAAGAAGAAACGTCCCAGGACATCTCTTAAGGATAGAGAATTTAATTGGCGCGGGAATTCCAGATTGTCATCTAACCCACAAGGGAAAACAAGTGTGGTTAGAATTAAAGATTGGAAAAGGAAATAATGTACAATTTCAAAATTCACAAATCGCATTTTTTGCTGAAGCTAAAAAACACAGTTCAACTTGTAAAGTTCTTATGCGAAAAAATGATTTACTCTATCTTATTAACAGTGAAGTTATTATCAATTCTGTTTACAAAAGTATTAAAGGTGATAGAGTGTCTATTAATATCAACGAACTATCAAATGCATGGATATGGGGAATGCCATGGAATTGGAAAGAGATTGTTCAGAGGATATATGAATGAGAGAGTAGAATGGCAGTATATGTAGTACAAGAAGTTCCTAATCGTAATGTGCTTCCTGCACAGAAATTTGGTGAGCTTATTTTAATGTTACCTCCGGGTGATGTTGTATTATCTGCAGCACCTACTGTAAGTCGTTTAAAAAAGAAATTAAAGGACTTCAAAGATGGAGATTATATTCTTACTATGGGCGATCCAATTGCAATAGCATTAGCTGGAGCCATAGCAAGTGATATTAATAATGGGAAAGTTAATTTCCTGAAATGGGATAGACAAGAACGAGTTTATTATCCTGTTAAATGTAACATATATGGAAGGGCAGCATGAAACTAAAACCAAAGAAAAATAAAGTAATATTAGAAACAGAAAATAAAACTATAACAGATTCTGAATTAACTCACGTATCCAATCTTATTGGTACTATAGAAGAAACTCAGAAATCTTTAGAGTTAAAAGAAGAAGCAGTCAAAACAACAAAAGATTTTTTAAGAAAATTAACTGAAGAAGATCTTCCTAATAAGCTAGCTGAAATAGGATTAACTAGTGTTGAAACTAAGAATGGAGATAAAGTTACTATTAAGCCATTTTATAGAGGACATATTAGTAAAGAAAAACAAGCTGCAGCTTATAAATGGTTAAGAGAAAATAATCACGCAGACTTAATTAAGAATGAAGTTAAATCTGTATTTGGTAAAGGTGAGGATGCTTTAGCCATTAATATAAAAGAGTTCCTAAATAAATCAGGAATAAGTTTCACTGATAAGGAGAGTGTTCACCCGCAATCTCTATCAGCGTTTATCAGAGAACAAACAGAGAAGGGGAAAGCCCTACCTCATGATCTGTTGGGTGTTCATATAGGGCAAATTGCTAAAATAAAGAGAGGAGAATAGCATGAATCAAGTAACAAAGAAAAATTCTGGTGCACTTCAAGTAATTGACTATGCAGCAGACGCAAACGTAGGTCTGGAAAAAATGACAGCTGCGGATTTAGCTATTCCATTTATCTCTTTGATCCAAAAAACTAGTCCTCAAATTGAAGAAATCGACGGTGCTAAACCTGGTATGATCTTTAATAGTGTGACTAACAAGCTTTATAAAGAAATTAGTGTACTCCCTTGTGGGTACAAAAGGTCTTTTGTAGAGTGGAAGCCGCGTGAAAAAGGTGGGGGCTATGTCGGTGAACATGCACCTGACAGTGAGCTAACATCTAGACCACGTAATGATCGAGGAGAAATACAGCTTGAGAATGGAAACATCCTAGTTGAAACAGCATATCAATTTATACTATTATTAGATGGTACAAATGCAGAGACTGCTGTAATTAGTATGAGTTCTACTCAACTTAAAAAAGCTCGAAGATGGAATAGTATGATGATGGGACTTAAAGTTCCTCATCCAAATGGTACGATGGTTACGCCTGCTTCTTTTAGTCATAGTTATAAGATAACTAGTGCACAGGAAAAGAATGATAAAGGTTCTTGGTATGGCTGGGACATACAAATTGTTGGTCCAGTTAAAGATACAAACCGATATCAAATGGCAAAAACTTTTGCAGGAGGAGTTAAGAGTAACGAAGTTAAAGTTGCACCTCCAAAGCAAGACGGAAATCAATCACCAAAACGTGACTTTTAACGTTGGAGGCCGGTTATGGAGAATAAATTTAGTTCTCTCTTTTCCGGCCTTGAACGCGCCCACGGTACATACGAAATAAAAGATTCCCGTGCCGATGGTAAACTGACGGGCAAGGCTATAACGGTAAGAGAAAACGTTACTATACAAAAATGGAAAGACCACTTAGACGGGGTTAAAGGTCTAGGAATCATTCCTATTAATGATGAATCCAAAGTAAAATTTGGTGCCATTGATGTTGATGATTATAAAGGTCTTAATCTAAAAGAATTATCTAAGAAAATATTTACTTTAAAATTACCATTCATTCCCTGTAGATCAAAATCAGGAGGAGTTCATTTATATTTATTTTGTAAAGATTGGATTCCTGCTTCTGTAATGAAACATAAATTAGAAGAATTATCATCTACTCTAGGCTTTGGAGGATGCGAAGTCTTTCCAAAACAAATTCAAATATTAGCTGAAAGAGGAGATGTAGGTGGTTGGATTAATATGCCATATTTTAATTGCAAAAATACAGATAGATTTGCAATACATAATGGAAATAATCTTTCACTTGAACAGTTCTTAGAGTTAGCTGAATCAAAACTACTAACACAAGAGGAGGTAGAAAAATTAAAGATTCCTGTTAACTCTGAGTTAAAGGAAGGACCTCCTTGTTTGCAAGTCTTAACACAACAAGGTTTTCCTGAAGGGACCAGAAATAATGGCTTATTTAATTTAGCTGTCTATACTAGGAAAGCATATCCTGATACATGGCAAGCTAAGATTGAAGAGTTCAATATTAAGTACATGGACCCTCCCTTAAAAAGTACTGAGGTTTTAGAGGTTATAAAATCTGCAAGCAAAAAAACTTATCAGTACACGTGTAGCCGGGCTCCTATTGCGCCGCATTGCAATTCATCCGTTTGTAAACTCCGAAAGCATGGGATCGGAAATGATGGACGTATGCCGGCTATACATTCTTTAACTAAATATAATTCTAATCCTCCTATCTGGTTTCTAGATATAGAGGGAAGTGGGAGAATAGATTTAGATACGGATGATTTACAGAACCAGAGGAGATTTCAGAAAAGGTGTATGGAAAAATTAAATATGATGCCGGCAAAAATGAATGATAATTCATGGAATCAGCTCATTAACCATTTATTTGAGAATCTAAATGTGATAGAAGCTCCTATAGATGCTAGTTCTGTTGGTCAATTATTTGAACTTATAGAAAGATTTTGTACTAGTAGAGCACAAGCATTGAGTAAGGACGAAATATTACTTGGGAAACCGTGGACCGAGGATAACAAGCACTATTTCAGAATTTCAGATTTGATGGCGTATTTTGATCGTCAGCATTTTAGGGAATTTAAAGTACATCAAGTTACATCGTACTTAAAGCAACGAAAAGCTGAGCATCATTTTTGGAACATAAAAGGAAAAGGAGTTAATTTATGGTCGTTACCTGCTTTTGCTAAACAAGAAAACGGCCATGATGTACCTAAGGATGTAGAAGATGACAAGGAAGAAGTACCGTTTTAAAAGAAAAGCTGATATGGCTGAGGCAGATACTTACGCCCAAGTTGAAGTAACTTGGATTGATCCTATGTCTGATTCATCGTGGTTAGAGATTAAAGAATTTTTAAAAATGAAACCTGCAACATGCAAAACAACTGGAAGATTATACACTAGAAAAGATAGTTGTACTTATATTTTTGGTGATTGGTCTAGTGATAAGGAAGGAAATATAGATACAGTTGGAAATGTCACAGTGATTCCAAATAGTTTAATAAAAGAAATTAAGGTAAAGAAATGACGGTAACAAATAAGGAGGCAGAGAAATTTGATGAACAATTAGAAAAATTAAGAAAAGAAAAAGAAAGAGAATTATTAATGAAAAAATTTAAAGAGAAAGGTGGGCAAGTAGAAAAATTAAAACCTCAAAGAATAACTGCTCAAATGAAAAGAGATGCTAAAATATGAAAACAATTAAAAAACATTGGGGTTGGACTTGCGTTATAATTTGGGCTTGCTGTTTTGTAACACATTTATGGTATATATTATGAGTAATGATTACGAAGAACTTTTAAAAATGTGGAGAGAGGAAAAAAAGAAAAGACAAGAAGCTGAGGGAGAACTATCTATTGTTAAAGCTACAACTGTTCATAACTCCCCTGAAATGAGAGATACTAAAAAAGAATTAGAAGAAGTAAAAAATGATAACAAAAGATTAGCTTTACAGGTTGAAGATCAAAAAGACTTAAATAAATTTCATCGAAAATTAAATGGAGAATTACAAACTAAATTAACAGAGAGTCAGAAAAAAGAATGTAAATGCAACACCAAAACTTAAATATTATATTAGGACCACCCGGCACAGGAAAGACAACAAAACTTTTAAGCCTTGTTGAGAGTCATCTTTCTGAGGGGATACGTCCAGAACATATAGGGTATTTAGCATTTACTAAAAAAGCTGCTGATGAAGCTGCAGAAAGAGCTTTCATAAAATTTGATTATACTAAGGATGATCTTCCTTATTTTAGAACCATTCATAGTCTTTGTTTTAGACAACTTAATTTAAAACGAAGTGATGTAATGACCAAGACACATTATCAAGAGCTTGGGGAAATGTTAGGGTTAGAAGTTGATGGCGGAACTGATATGGGTGAAGGTCAGATCTTTGGTATGAAGACAGGAGATAAATTATTCTTCTTAGAAAATCTATCTAGAGTTAAACAAATTTCTTTACAGATGGCTTATAATAAATACAATGATGATGACGTTCAGTGGTTTGAATTAGAAAGATTACAAAGAGCACTAGTTAAATATAAAGAAAAAAGAAAGATAATTGATTATACAGATATGCTTGTTAAATGTCTGAATATTAAATCATTTCCTAAATTAAGAATCTTATTTGTGGATGAAGCACAAGACTTATCAAAAATACAGTGGGATATAATAAATGAAATTGGAAAAGATACTGAAGTAATATATATAGCTGGGGATGATGATCAAGCTATATACCGATGGGCAGGTGCTGATGTTGATCAATTTATAGGGTTAGAAGGAACTAGTACTGTTTTAAATAAATCATATAGAGTTCCGACTTCAATATGGGAATTAGCAACTAAATTAAGTGTTAGAATTAAGTCAAGAATACCTAAAGAATTTAAACCTAGAGAAGAAAAAGGAGAAGTAAGATATTATATGGACCCTGAAGATGTAGATTTATCTAAAGATTCCTGGTACTTACTAGCTCGGAATGGATATATGTTAGGTCAATTAGAAAATATCTGTATTAAAAACGGTTATCCATTTACTATCGTAGGACGAAGGTCACCATTGAACGCTGAGGCTTTGCAAGCAATACGCTTTTGGACACGATTGTCCAAGGGTGAGTCCATTGTGGGGAGCGGCATTAAGTTAATATATAAATATATGGTGACCCGCTGTCCGCGTGGAATTAACCCCGAGGGCTACTATAGCATAAAAGACTTCAATTTAGAACCAGGAATTTGGCATGAACGGTTAAATAAAATAGATACAAAGAGAAGAGAATACTATATAATGCTGCTCAAGAGAGGAGAAGATCTTAAAAAAGATCCGAGAATTAAAATTAGTACTATTCATGGAGTTAAAGGTGGTGAAGCTGATCATGTATTAATCATGACAGATATAGCACCTCGTACTTATAGAGAAATGCACGCGCTCCCTGATGATGAGATTAGAGTATTTTATGTCGCGGTGACTAGAGCTAAGAAATCATTGCATATTGTACAACCGAATACAAATATGGCTTTTGACCTCTAAATCCCGCTCCATAGATGAACATAGAGGACGGAAATGAACATAAGACATAGTAAGGTATACCCATTTAAAACGGAACCTTTTGAACATCAACTAAAAGCATGGACCATGTCCAAGGATAAGGAGTCTTTTGCTTTATTCATGGAAATGGGAACCGGTAAATCAAAGGTTATATTAGATACGGCTGCTTACCTATATGATAATGGTAAGATAGATACATTATTAATTGTAGCTCCTAAAGGTGCTTATCGTAATTGGCATTTAAACGAGATTCCTTCTCACTTACCAGAACATGTAATATATAGATATGCTATTTGGAGTGCTTCTCCTAGGAAAAAAGAGAAGATGTATCTTGACGATATTGTTAGAGCAGGAGATGAATTAAGAATAGTTATAATGAATGTTGAAGCTTTTAGTACGACAAAAGGAGTGAAATGGGCTACAAGCTTTCTTAACACTAGTCGTGCTATGATGGTTGTAGATGAATCTACTACAATTAAAACTCCTAATGCTAATAGAACTAAAGCCATTATTAAGTTAGGTCGAATGGCTAAGTATAGACGTATCCTAACTGGTGAGCCCGTGACGCGAGATCCATTAGACTTATATAGTCAATGTGAATTTTTAGATGAGTTTCACCTAGGGTTTAGTTCCTTCTATACATTTAGAAATAGATATGCTATAATGATTAATATGAACCTAGGTCATAGGTCATTTAAGAAAGTAACAGGATTTCAGAGAATGGATGAACTTAATGATATACTTCGAAGCTTTAGTTTTAGAGTTAAGAAGGATGATTGTTTAGATTTACCAGAAAAAACTTATCAATATCGATATGTTGATATGACTAAAGAACAAGAGAAAGCATATAAAGAAATGAAGGACTTATGCTTAACTCAAGCTGATAATGAAGTGATAACTGTTCCTAATAAATTATCGATGTTAAGTAAATTGCATCAGATTGTTTGTGGGCATTTAATAGATAATGATGGTCATACTCATTTAATTAAAAATAATAGAATGGAAGCATTACTAGAATTAACAGATGAGGTTGAAAATAAATGTATAATTTGGGCTTGTTATAGAGCAGACTTAAGGACCATTGCTTCTAAATTAAGAGAAAAATATGGTTCAGATTCGACTGTTGAATATTGGGGTGATACAGAAGATAAAGAAAGAAAAGAAAATATACAAGCATTTATGCACGGAAAACCTAAATTCTTTGTAGCTAATCCAGCAACAGCTGGTTTTGGTCTTAATTTACAAGTTGCCAATACTGTTATCTATTATAGTAATAATTATAATCTTGAGCATAGACTACAGTCCGAGGACCGTTGTCATAGAATAGGACAAACAAAAAATGTTCATTATATAGATATATCTACACTAGGAACAGTTGATAATAGAATTATTAAATCTTTAAAATCTAAGAAAGATATAGCAAGACAAGTTATGGGCGATCAATGGAAGGAATGGCTTCGTTAAACCATTTAACCACATCAAATCCAGGACAATAAGGCTTCTTAGGTTCTACGTCACAATGACCGATCACTTTAGAATCAGGATATAATTTTAAAAGCATCTGAACAGTATCCCTTAAAGCATCAAATTGTCTTTGATCAAAATCTTTTTTACCGACTAAACATACTCCGACAGATGTTCCATTAACTGCTTTAGCATGAGCTCCTGATAATTTAATATCTCTTCCAGCTTCAACTAAACCATTTCTTCTAATAACAAAATGATAACCTATATCACTCCATCCTCGTTCTTCAACATGCCACTTCTTAATAGTAGCCATATCAACATCTCTGTCATCTGGTGTATCTGCACAATGAATAACAATGTGATCTGTTTTTTGTCTAACGTTCATGATACCTTACTTATAACACAAGAAATTACGAAATAACACGCAAAATAAGTGATTAATAGAATTTTTATTTTTTGCTTCAGATTATTTTGTATAGCCTGATGAATCATACTTATCTTTTATTATTTTAACAACTCTCATTTTATCGCTGTATTCATCTTTTTCAATAATAGCATCTACTTCTCCGCATTGCATACGAACATTTTCTGGATTAACTGAACGTTCTACTGTTCTTTTAGCTTTTAGACAGCTACTCATTTTTTGATCCTGAATATAGGTATGCTCTATAATTCCACCCTGGTAGAACATACATAAAACTATTACTCCACTAATTATGGTTTCCATTATTCCTCACTTTATCTTTAAGAACTTCAATGTGTTCTAAAATTTTTTCGACATCTTTTTGTAGTCTATTTATATTGACTGCATTATGTCTTGATTCTTTTATTTCTGTTTGTATATCTTCTACGTCAGTTAGTAAACTCTCAATTAAAAGAAATTGCTCAGAGTCCGCGGGCAGAGAGCCGAGTTCTCCTCTTGGCCACTTAATAGAAAACTCAACGGCCCCTTCTAAATCTTTTTTAATTAAATGATTATCCGTTTCTAATGTATTAAGTCTTTCTATTATTCCAAAATACGCCCATACACCAACTCCAACAGCAGCAATTATAGAAATTAAATTCCTTATAGGCATTGCCAGTGTTGTTGATTCATTAATCTTCATCTGTATCTTCTTTCGGTCTAATTTTGCCAAATGTTATCTTCCATTGAAATTTAGTTTTTTCTTCCATTTTAGTACTTAATGGATTTGTAGTTACGCCAATTGACTGTCTTGTATTTTCAAAAGCACAAGCTGTCAACAAAAATAAACCTAATATTAAATATTTCATAGGTCACTTAGGAAAATCAAATAACCAATTAACAAATTTTTTCCATAATTTTTTCATTGATGTCCTCCATTATTTGTTTTTCTTTTTCTTCTTTTTCTTACCCTTGATCGCATCAATCTTTTCCTCCATTGATGATACCTTTTCTTTAATGAGAACCATATCTGTTGATAAGGAGAACGTCCTTGAAAGTGTCCATCCTCCCAAAGCAAGAAGTATAGCGAGCAAAGCTGTGATGAGTTTTTCATTCATTTCCCCTGCCCTCGGTATTTCTTATACGATTTTTTTTCTTGTTTGTTCATACGTTTTTTATGTCTTCCTATCTGTGGTTTTGTTCTTTTAACGTAGGTATTAACTCCCCACTTTGGCGCCTTAGCCATTATTTCTTTTTAATTATATCGGCTCCTTTCAATCCGTAAATCGCTGATACGACACCAATAAATAATGCCTGATACCAAAAAGGCATATTATTAAATTGTTCAAAAAACTTTTCTACTTTAGCCATGATCTCTGGGTCATCACTAAATATAGACCATATTAAGAGCATCACTGGAGCAGACACAAGAATCAACACAAATTCGTCTTTCCATCCCTGTTGATTATTTGTTATTACTGCTTTCTTATATTCTAGTTCACCACTAGCCATACGTTCAGCATGCTTCATTTCAGCTACTGATTCTAATTCTTTAGTTTTTCTTCTATTCGAAGCGATACTCATTCCTGTCTTAATGATCCCAGGGACGAGTTTCGCTGCTATATTTAACCACATATCATTTTCCTCCTAAGGCCACCAGTTTATTATACCCCGAATTGCTAGAAAAGTATAACATATTTCCATGCAAGTCCGTGCGATGTCCCTGTCCCTTATGCCGGCATACACCCATATCGCACAGGATATTGCAGATAATAGCCAGCCCCAATGCTGTATACTAGGATTAGCCGTTGATAGAAGGTAGACTCCTAGTACCGCTAAGACAAATCCGATCCATCTTACCATAAGGTGCCCCTTCCATGTTGGTATTACCCTAATAATAGTTGTCTTAGTAAAAGGACTAGTTCCGCGAAGATCATGATCCCCACAGTCCATAATATTTTATTGATTGTTGCGATTGATTTTTGAATATGAGTCAGGTGATTATTTTTAATTGAATCTAACTCTTGATTAACAAGCTTTATGTCGCCTTTAACTTCAGTAATTTCTATTTTTAAATCTTGAATTTCTTTCATAGGACGACATTAATCCTATAAAACGATTGTATCAGCTTCAGCTTCAGTTAATGCTTCTCCTGCCATTAACTTTGCTTTAGCACTAGATTTTAGATTATCATTTGCAGTTTTAGCATCTAATATCGCTTGTTCTCTAACTGCATCATTAGCTCTATCTGTTTCTCTTTGTGCTAATTCTTCTGCCGTTTCTTCTCTTTGTATAGGTTCTTTTCCTAGTTCGTGTATTATTTTTGTTCCCATATTATTTTTTATACCCCCAAAGTGTGTATTCAAGTACATTTACATTTCCACCATCTTTTGTGTACATATGTATTCCATCAACTGAACCTGTGTTATAAAATATCCAAGAACCACTATCGTGAAAACCATAATTTGTAGCTGAACTATCTAAACCAACAGTTTCAAAGAACATACATTTATATTTTGCGTCTTGAAACTTTCCTACAAATTCAAATGAAGTAGCCCATCTTGCTGATGCTTGGTCTGAAAATGACCACCCTGCGGCATCCATATAACCAATACCATTACCATCACTCCATTTACCCCAGTTTTGGTCGCCATCATCTACTTGACGATATGTTTGCATAGCAAATCTTCTGTAATCCGAACCGCCTGTGTAAGCAGTTGAACCATTCAAAAGTCTGAAACGCAACATGTCTGTGTCTGACATGTGATAATAAGTGTAAAGTTTATATCCTCTATATGTTGTATCATCAAGAACTCCTTGAATATCAATTGCAGAACCAGTTGTTAATTCTGCACTTGCTAATTTTACTACATCAGAAGAAACACTTTCCCAAGATAAAACTCCACCAGAAGTATTCTGTAAAAGTTTATTGGAAGCAGGTTTAGCAAGTCTTTGCAATCCTGAACCATCTCTGTATAAGATGTCGCCTTGTGTAGTAATTGTAGTTCCTACATCAGTTCCATCTGTTCCTTTAGCCGCTAACTTTGTCCAATAAGCTGCTTCAGTTGTTGCTTGTGTTCCTGCTCCGTGTGCTTGAATACAAATAAAACTTTCATTTCCGTGAGTTACAATGTCATCAACTACATAAGCAGTTGATCCACTATATGCTCCTCTAAAAACTGGTTTAATTCTTCCTAAATTTAATGTTGCCATATTATTTTCCTTTTATTATATTTGACTAGTTTTGTACACTATACAGTTACCTTTAAATTACCATCACTATCCACAGTAAATGATAAGCCCCTTTTAGCTATAAAAGATTCATCATATAAATCCGTTTGTTCTGAATCGTTAGTTGCTACGGATAAATCATCAGCACCATTTGTATAGTGTAAGATTAAATCTTCTTTTTGAGTACCTGTTCCATTAGTCTTTACAAGACCATATATATCACTAGAACCTGCATCTCCAAAAGTAAGTTCAGTACCTCCCGCATTTACAACAACTGCCTTTTCTGCATTTGCTGAAAGGTTAGATACTATGTCTGCTAAATCTCTTGCTTTTGTCATAATTATTTATTTTCTCCTTTTAAAATGCTGTGCATGGTACATTGTTTGAGCCTACTAAACTTTGACCAAATGCCATGTAGATGTAGTTTCCAGCATCACCATTAATAGCAGAATCCGTTATTCTTAGTTTAAAACCATTAGATAAAAAATCTACATTAGTAACATCTGCTCCTGCATCATTTGTGTTCGGATATATTCTTTCTTTAGTAACATTATATGGACTTCTTATACTATCATATAAACCCCACCAATCATCACCATTTGCTCTTTTTAAAATTAGGAATTTTGGTTTAAATCCTGTATAAATAAATACTCCATTTGCATTTCCGTTCCCTTTGTAATTTCCCATTTTTGAATATCCAGCAACATCTGCGAAGCAATATGCAATATAATCTGCACCTGAACTATTTACACTTCCTTCAGTTCCAAGACTAAATACTGATGAAGTAGGTGCAGTTGAGTTCCAATAACTAGCTTGTGCATCATTATTATGACCATTTGTATTCAAATTCAGTTTTGCTGTAGTCGGAGTAGGTATTCCTGCGTGATAAACAAACCACCATGTAGCCGCAACACCTTTAATTAAAATCATTTTAGGAGCAACACCTAATCCATGACCAACTGTAGCATTAGAACCTGTGCCAGTATATTTAACAATACTAAATCCTGCTGTTGTATTAGCAGAAGTTGCTGTACTATTTATAGAACCGTCTGTGTTAGCTGAACCTGCACCATTTGCTTTCCAGCACCAAGCGGCGAAATTTAAACTATTATCATTTAATGAATCTAAACTTCCAACTGTAAAACCATCAGAATCAAAAGATGTTAAGCCAGTTGCCCAAGTGCTTTCAGCATCACCAGCATTAGTAACTAAACCTTTTGTAGTTCCTCTTACTGCGTCCCATACATTATGGGATTCGGTATTACCTCTGCTTTTGTTCCATACCAAATCTGGCTGGAATCCAACTCCTGTAATTGATTGCCCAGTATTATTCCCAGTATAGAGAACTGTGTTTTGATGAAGTGAACTTTTATTTACTGTTGTATATGCCATATTATGCGTTTAACCCCTTTGTTGAAAGAGCCGTATATCCCGCGGGGACATCAAACTCAAATTTACCTATTCCTGATGCGTTAGTTCCTTCTGAAGAAATAGCTGTTGTTCCAAAGTAGCCATTACCAAAATTAACTTCAAATGTACTTTGGTTTGGAGAAAATCCAAAGAAAGTTAAACCTGATACTATTGTTTGTCCACCAACACTTGAATCAAAAGTTGAGCTTCCCCAACCACCTGAACCATTGGCCCAAACACCATTTTTAGCAAAATAAACTTTGTTATTATCTAAATCCATAGCAATAGACATTATATCTCCACTAGATTGCCAAGTATCACCAACTGCAACTCCCGAAGGATAGTCTTGATCTCCATTTGAATAAATAGAAACTGATTTGTCTGAATAACCTACATAGTCATAACCACTATTCTGAACTCCACCCCAAGAACCACCATAAGAAGCCATATTATTAAGATGATCTTCGTGTGATACCCCAACATATGCTTCAGTATTATTTTGATATGTGACTTTTGCTTCACAATAAAATTTACCTGATGATGCACCTAAGCTAGAGTAAGCACTTCTCCAATTATCAGAACCCTCTACTACTTTAGTGTTTCCTTGAGATATAGTTAAATCATTATCATCTAAAAATAATTTTTGTAAAGTAGCAAAAACATTACTTGGATTATCTTGTGTATTTGTTCCACCAGTTCCCGCACCAGTCCAGTTATTACTATTACCTGATTGGTCTGTTCCTGAATAAGCATCTTTTAAAATAAAGAAACCTGCTGTTCCATAAGTGACACTTGGAGAAGTATTAATTTTCCATTCCCCAGTTGTTGCATCTGTTTCGCCAAATGACGAAGCATCATAAGCATTACCATCTGTATAGTGAAAGTGTGTCATAATAGCATCAAGATGATTATTTGCATTTCCACTTAATGCTTGAACGCCAATAGCTTGATATTCTTGTGTTCCCCATTCAGCCGCTTGATTTTGAGATGGTTGAGTATCTGTAGAATAACCACCTGCTGAACCTTCTTCTACACCATTAATAAACATTTTCATTCTATCTCCTGCTGTAGCGTTAGTCGTGTCCCATTTTAAAACTATATGATACCAAGCTGAAGTATCTCTAAATACTCTATTAGTTTTTAATGCTCCTACATCAGAACCACTAACTTCTTCTCTCCAAATTAATGTATCGTTAGCGGCAAAATAAACTGCTGTAAAATTATTTCCAGTATCTCCGTGTTCTGCTGTTAATACCCATTGTTCAGATGTAAGTTTGCATCTCTTTATCCAAAAAGATATTGTCCAAGTTGTTTGACTATCTGGATTTTGAGATGGTGTTTTATGTAAATATGAACCTGCCATGATTAGTTAAATTGTCCTCCGCCTGTTGCTCCATAAGAGCTTGTTAATGTAAATTCTCTAGTTGCCGTTTGTCCTTCTGCATCAGTCACTCGTAATGTAAATGTATGCGTTCTTGCTGTTCCATGGTTATTATCAAAGTCAGTAGATGTTATCACACCTGTTGATGAATTTAAACTACATTTTGCTAGTGAAGCATTAGTTAATACGCTTGTTGTTTCAGAATAGGTTAGGGTACTATCTCCTGAAGCAGCAACAGTCGCGACTGTTCCTGAAAAACCTCCAGCAGCACTTCCTAAAGAACCTGCGTCTGTTGTCCAAGTTGGAGCAGCGGATGCTGTTAAAAAACTTGATCCTGAAATACCTGAATTTCCGTCAGGATTTTCTATTCTTATTCTATAAGTAGTAGCATTAACTGGTAGTGTAATATTAACTGTTAATTGAGTTGCACTATCTAATTGAACTGTATTTGCAGCATACCATATTCCAGTACCTGTATTGATCGCATCAACTCTTGGAATCGCTACAAAATTTTGTCCTGTTATTGTAATAGTAGATGCAGTATTAGCAATTGTTGTAGGTGATACACTTGTGACAACTGGCTTCGTTTCAGAAGGAGCATTACTTAATCTTGCTTCTGCTATATCTCCACTTGTTATAGCACTTGCTGGAAACTGGTATCTTGCATCTTTATAATTTGCCATATTATTTCTCTGTTAATAACCACCCTTGAGTTGAATTACAATATACAATCGCAAAAGCGGCTCTTTCAATTGCAACATCTAAGTTAGCTGCTGCTCCCTGTATTTTACCACTTCCTGCTAGTAAAGTTAAATCATTTGTATCAAAAGTTGCTGCTTCATCTACAAATCTTATAGTATCTCCTGCTGTCGGAGAAGCTGGAAGTGTCACATCGATAGCACCCCCTGATGTATTACAAAAATAACCTTTACCTTCTACTGCTGTAAAATTTGCTGATTTACTTTCCCACGAGCCAATTATTGCTTTTGGTAAACGAGCCGCGTTAAGTGTTCCAGCATCTATGTTAGCCGCATTAACAGAAGCTACATTAAATGTTCCGTAAGCAACTATGTCTAAAATATCACCTGCGCTAGCACCTGCTGCTAATACAACAGAAGTTCCAGAAGTAATTGTAATATCTGCTCCTGATAATCTTACTCCGTTTAAATAAACGTCAGCATAGCCAGCATCATACGCGAGTGTATTTCCATTAGTGTCTGCACCCGTAAATGTTGTTTGCGCAGCTGTCGCAGTATAGTTATATCTTTGAGATGTACCATTGACTGTAGAACCGGCAGCTGCCCAACCAGATGATTTATAAACTTTTAATTCATTCGCAGTTGTATCAAAATAAAGATCGCCGATATTTAGTGAAGTTCCTGGAGCTGAGCTTGAAATTCTATAAACATCAGCAAAATTCTGTACGGACGCTAAGTTATCAGCGACAGAAGTAACGTCAGCAATATTACTTCCAACGTTTGTAATGTTAGTATTATTATTTGCACAAGTCGTAATATTTGCAGAGTTAGCTGCAAGTGTAGATAATCCTGAAGTTCCTGCTAGTGTTGTAATGTCTGATGAAATTCCGCCGAGTGTAGAAATATTATTTGTTGGAGAAATTTGACCAGCGACTAAATTAACATTTGCAATTCCTGTTCCTACGGTATTAACATTTGTAATAGCACCCGCGACTGTGTCAATCTCAGGAGTTGCTTCTTGTAAGTCTGCTGCAACTGTTTCAATTTCAGAAACAGCTTCGTTTAAATCATTTGCGACCGTTTGAACTTTTGCAATATTTGTAGAAACCGTATTAACAGAAGCAATATTAGTTGCGACTGTTCCAATGTCTGAAGCATCTGCTGCGACTGCCGTAACATTTGCTGCAATTCCGCTAACTGTT
>VTLG01006057.1_pt1 | contig 25175 bp, 14 predicted proteins | sample 4694571 | NCBI WGS metagenome assembly VTLG01 (sample SAMN12604809, study PRJNA352737) | marine metagenome | biome: ENVO:00000447; feature: ENVO:00000209|ENVO:00000569|ENVO:01000036; material: ENVO:00002151; isolation source: viral sequences binned using virsorter ...
GTTCTTTGGAACTGATCTATATCAAGTAGATCCAACTTATTCTCTTTAATCTGTACAACGTCACCAGATTTAACAGATTGTACTGGTTCTACTGTTTCAACGTCTCTCTTAGATCCTCTGTAATAGAATACTGAACACTTAGAGTTTGGTTTAGGTGCATCAGTAAATATAACTCTACTACCCTTAAAGGTGTAAGAAGATTGGGGAGTTTGTAGAATATCATTAATGTAGATAAAGATATTATTAGTAATATCCATATCACTACCAGGCAGAGTCTTAAGACTCAAAATTTCAGTTTCACCAGCGGTTGTTACTGATAGAGTGAACTTCTTACGGTCTCCGTTGAAGAATGAAGAAATATCATCAAACAAGATGAATTGGCCAGGATAGAATCCTGAGAAACTATCACTCTCTAGTTCTACAACCTTCAACTGGAATTCTGTAAGAACTCCCACTCTTGGGTCAGTAGCAATACCAGAAACAGTCAATACTTCATCGACTTTAAAGGCAGTTCCTTCTTCAAGGATATTGTACTCTCCAACCTGACCATCAACATTGACACGAATATCAACCTTAGAATCTGTTCCTACACCTGATGATCCAGAAACATATTCCAATTTTCTATTAAAGTATGGATCTGGTTCTGCAACATCAACAAATATTGGTTTATCAATCCTACCACCTCTCTTAAAGTTAGCAAACTCAGTGGTAAGTCCAGAATCAATTCTAATATTTGCAGCATCTATTTTCTCAAGAACATCAAATCCAGAGAATCCTTTTTCTATACTTGCAGCAATTCTCTTACCTTGTTGTGAAATTCCACCTCTATTGTAGTTGTGATCTACAGTAGAAATACCAACATTAACAACGAAGTTCTTATTATCAATAATCTTCTCAACAAATGTACCACCAGATGCATAGTCAACACCACTTGCAGAGTTATTAAATTCTCTAGGAGCAATAATACATCCTTGAATTTCACCACCAGAATTGTAGTGTGTTGGAACAGTAGAAACACCAACATTCATTTCAACATTATTGGCATCAATAACTCTATCAATTACTACTCCATTGTACCAAGGATCTCCACCCTTTGGATATACATGTGATGTTGCATTACTATCCCTAGAACACTTGAAGTATAAAGACTCATTCGCTAACTTAACATTCTGCCCTACTTCTAGACTATGAGTTCCAATACTCATTGTCATTACACCAACAGACTCTTGATATGTTGCACCACCAACGTTGAAATTAACTTGGTTTGTTGCACCAACATTTAGACTAATAGTATTCGATGTTATCTTGGTTGGTTTCAATCCTTCAGCATGAGCAGGATCATCAATACCAGCTGCACCACAATTTAATGTGATTGTAGTATCACTAGTTGCTCCAATTGAAACAACTTTCTTATGAATAGGATCACTTGTACGTGGATAAGTGTGATTCGTAGCATGAGCATCTTGAGCACAAGTAAATGTCAAGGCGTTTGTAGCAATTCCTACATTAGCGTTGTCATTTACAACGAATCCGTGACCAGCACCAACTGTTAACTCAAGATCTCCAATTACATCATTGTAAGATGCATCAGTAACACCATAAGTTACAAGAGTAGAAATACCACAGTTGATTGTTATTGTTGTACCTGTGACTGCCTTAATTCCAACCTGTTTGTTATTGATTGGATCAGCATCACGAGGATAAGCATGATTTGTTGCATGTGCATCTCTAGCACATGTCATTGTAATAGAACGAGTATGAATACCAATGGTATCTGTAGCCTTCTTAATACCATTAGTTGCAGAGGAAACAAATGTATGTACACCTACACTAGTTGAAGGAGGATTCTTAACAACCTGAACAGAGAAGGTATTTGTATCTGTACCTAAAATAGGCAACCAAGTATTATAATAATCATCACTAGGACGAGGATATGCCTTAGGTGTTGCATGAGTGTCTATACCACAAGTAAAGACAAATGCATCTGGTTCAAACTTAACATATTCACCAACTTCCCATCCATGACCAGCAACGGTCACAGTCATTATACCAGCAGCAGGATTGTAATTTGCGTTTGTAGCAGTTGCTTGAGACTGTGCAAGTAAACCATGTCCAGATCCAACTGTTAACTCGATATCTCCTGTTGATGGAGTATATGTTGCAGTTGTAATACCACTAGAAACGATTGTAGAAACACCAACGTTAACCGTGATACTAGTAAGAGTCGTTGCTCCAATTGCTACGTTTACAAGACCATGTATAGGGTCAGATGCTCTTGGATATGCATGATTAGTAGCATGATTATCTCTTTCACAAGTTAGAACAATACCACCTGTTGCAATTCCTACTGTATTACTACCTGCAACTAACCCATGTGCAGCTGCAAACTTCAGAATCATATTACCAGTAACAGCATTATAAGATACGTCATTAGGAGTTAACTTCGTTCCAGTCCAAGAACCTACATGAACTGAATTTGTAGCAGCACTGACAAAGTTATGTTTGTAGTTCCCACCAGTAAATGCAACACCAGCAAGAGAACTTACATATGTGTGTGCATAGTCTCCACCACTTATAACTGCAGAGGCACCTCTAACTGCACCAACATTAACCGTGGCTGTTGTACCAGTTACCGCAGTAATAGACAATGCCTGGCCAGATGCAGGATCAGTTGATCTTGGATATGCATGGTTAGATCCATGATTATCAGCATCACAAGTGAAGGTAACTCCACTATCAGCAATTGTGATTTTATTACTTGTAGTTAAACTGTGTGTACCAATAGTTAATACTAGGTTTCCAGTTAAAGGATCATAGGTTGTGCCAGATGCAGCAGTGAAGTTTCCACTAGCGCCATTACTTGCAGTCAGAGCGTTAGTAACACCACTTACAAATGTATGAGTTCCACTATCTTGTACATGGGTATGTGCAAAGCCTGGTCTTGGATATGCATGTTCTGTGGCATGTTGATCCATGTCACAAGTGAATATCAAAGAATTAGTTGCAATACCTACACTTGTAGCAGTAGTTAATCCGTGAGCACTATCCGTAGTGAATGTTACAATTCCAGAAGAAGCTGTGTAAGTAGATGTGGTTATATTATACGTAACCTGAGTTGTTACACCAACATTGAATGTAAATGTATCTGCTGTGGAGGTTAAAATACCAATTTCCTTATTATTAATTGGATCTCCAGTATTTGACTTACCAACAAAGAGTGTTATTGTGTTGACAGTTGTAGCACCAATTGATACATTCTTGTTGTGTATTGGATCAGTATTACGAGGATATGTGTGATTAGTTGCATGAAGATCTCTCGCACATGTAAATGTCATTGAATTGGTAACAATACCAATTGGTTGACCAACTAAAAGTCCATGATTAGCAATGGTTATTTCCATTGATCCTGCTTCAGGATCATAAGTTGCAGCAGTTATATTCTTAGATACAATCTGACTAACACCTACATTAACCGTAATTGTATCAAGTGTAGTAGCACCAATTGCAACGTTTGTAAGACCGTGAACTGGATCTGTTGACCTTGGATATGAGTGATTTGTAGCGTGATTATCTCTATCACAAGTTAGGGTAATTGAATTAGTTGCAATACCAACTGTATTAGTACCTGCAACCAAACCATGATTGGATCCAAATGTCAGAACCATGTTGCCTGTTTCAGCATTATAGGCAGCATTTGTTGGTGTTAATTTAGCACCACTTTGAGTAACATAAATTGACTCTACACCAGCACTTACAAAATTATGTGCATATGATCCACCAGTAAATGCAGCACCAGCTGTTGCACTTACAAAGGTATGTGCATAACCAGATCTTGGATATGTGTGTTCAGTTCCATAATTGTCTTGAGAACACTGGAAGGTATAAGAATTTGTTGTTAAACCAATAGTATCTCTAGCAATTGTTATACCATTAGGTACAGCATTTTCAAATGTATGAATATAATTACCACCAGAAATAACTGAATCTGCAGATGCAGAGATAAAGATATGATCTGATTGGTTAGAAGACTTACCAACATCTAGTGTAATTGTTGTATCAGTTGTACCAGTAATCTTAACTGCAGTATTATAAGCAGGATCTGGACCACTAATAGAAGTTGCTCTAGGATAGAAATGATTTGTAGCGTGATTATCTTGACCACAAGTAAACTTAAAGGCTCTTGTCTTAAGTTTTACTGCATTTCCTTTCTTAAGAGAATGATTACCAATATCTACAGTCATCAATCCTGTAAATGGATCATAAGATCCACTTGTAGGACTATGAGTAACAATAGTAGATACACCAACAGTAACCTTAAAGTTTGTGTCGTCAATTGTAGTTACAGGTAACCATTGTTGATCTACTGGGTCTGAACCTCTAGGATAACTCTTAATACTCTTCCTACCATCCATATAACATCTAAAGTTAATGGAATCTCTTGCAAATTGAACTCTATCTCCTGTTGTTAAATTATGATCACCGTCTGTAGTAACTGTCATAATACCAGCTACTGCATCATAAGTCGCAAAATTAACTGTTTGATTCGATGAACCGTTCAATCCATGAAGGTTAGAGAATACAGTTACAATACCAGTGCTTGCGGTATATGCAGCAGTTGTTATTGAATAATTCTTAATTGTAGATACACCAACATTGATTGTAATAGTAGAATCAGTTGTTGCTCCAATACCTACACTCTTATTACCGCCAATTGGATCATCTGGACGAGGATAAGCATGTTCGGACTTATGTTCATCTCTGAAACAAGTAAACACCATTGAAGCAGTATTAATTCCAACAGTATCAGTTGCTTTCTTGAGTCCTCCAGCAAGACCAACGAAAAATATATGTTCAGTAGTGTTTGTAGATACGCCAACAAATACGGAGAATGTATTAACCCCTACATTATAAATTGGTAACCATCGATTAGCATATGGATCGGATGGACGAGGATATGCGTGAGGAGTTGCATAATCATCTTCTTCACACTTAAATGAGATTGATCCAGTACCAAAATTAACGTAATCACCAGCAAGGAACCCATGATTTGCGATAGTAGGTTCTAATATACCAGTAGAAGGAGTGTATGTTGCGGTTGTAATCGTGTGTGAGGTTGGAGAAGTATATGTATGACCAGATCCAACTGTCATAACTACTTCACCTGTGGCAGGATTATAAGAGGAATCTGTTATTGCACGTTCTTCTATTGTTGAAACACCAACTCTAACTTCAAAGGTATCTGATGTAGCTGTAACAATTCCCAATTCAGTATTATATGCTGGATCTGTAACACGAGGATATGCATGTTCAGTAGCATAATTGTCTTTTGCACATTTAAATGTTAATGCACCTTTAGTAATCTCAACCTTTGTTGCAGGTCTAAGAAGTCCACCAGTAGTTGCACTTTCAAAGGTATGATCATAAACACCACCAGTAATTACGGAATCTGTTCCAATTCCTGCAAATGTATGTCCATAATCACCACCACTAATAACACCTTCAACTGCAACACCTTGGTTAGGAACAAATAGGTGAGTAAAGTTTCCAAGAGTTGTTACACCTACATTACATGTGAAAATTGTACCAGCACAACTAACAATAGGAACTGATGTATTGTAGAATGGGTCTTGAGGTCTTGGATAGAAATGATTAGTCTGGTAAGCATCTTTCTGACACTTAAATGTTATAGCACCACTCTTAAATTTAATACTATCTCCAGCAGTAAAGTCATGAACTCTATCAAGAGAAATAGTCATTATACCCACAGCAGGAGTATAATCTGCAAATCTAATGTTGTACTTAACTATGGTTGAAACACCAACCTGTACAGTAATTGTTGTATTACCTATTCCAGTAATAGGAACAGCAGTATCATAAACAGGATCAGTTGTACGAGGATAATACTTCGTAGCTGTCTGACCATCCATTTCACACTTAAATCCAAGTGAAAGTGGTTTAATTTTAATACTGGATCCCGCTAATAAATCATGACTACCTATAGTCATGGTCATAACACCTACAGAAGGTGTGTATAGAGCATCAGAAACACTGTAATTAACAATGGTACTCATACCAACAAACACTTCAAAAGTATCCGTTGTCTTATTAGATATTGGTAACCACTGGTCACTTACTGGGTCCGTAGATCTTGGATAAGTGTGTGTAGAGGCAAATCCATCCATTGAACACTTAAATCCAAGAGAATTATCAAGAATTTTTATTTGGTCACCATTAGAGAAGTTATGATTAGGAATAGTGACAGTTAAAATTCCAACAAGAGCATTATATCGTGATGTTGTTATTGTATGTGCTGTTGGTCCTGCCAATCCATGACTAGGAACTGTTAGGATCAATGCACCAGTACTAGGAACATAATCAGCAGCAGTTGGTGTAGTTGTACCACCACCAACTACGTCAATACAGTCTGCAATAGTTTTTGCAGGAACGAAGGTATGTGCATAGTTACCACCGATCTTAATTGTCTTTGGATCAGACTTTACAAATTTGTGTTCGTAATTACCACCACTGAATGTTGAGTTTGCAGAAGCACTGACGAATTTATGATTAAAATATCCACCAGTTAATAACGCTCCATCATCCGAACGTATAAACCTATGACCATAATCACCACCAGTGATTAAAGCACCAGTGTTTGCTTTGTCGAATGTGTGAGTAAATTGATCCTTTGGAGGAGCAAATCCAACATCAATAGTAACTGTTGTACCAGCAATACCTACAATTGGAAGTGAAGTATCAAATGCAGTAGAACGACTTCTTGGATAGTAATGTTGGTTTGCACCATTATCTAATTGACACGTAAATCCTAAACCAGTTAATACAACATCTTTACCAACTTTATAACCGTGAGCAGCAGAAGTTGTAACTGTCATAACACCAGTAGTGTTATCATACTCAGCACTCGATATTCCTAGTGCTGGATCATAATTACAAGTGAATGAAATACCTGAAAGAATGACACAATCATCTTCTGTTAGATTGTGATTTTTCCTAGTAGTAACAGTTGCAAGACCAGATTGTTCATCATATTCAAAACCACCAACTTGAACAGCAGGAGCACTTGCAAATGTAACTGCAATACCAGTTATTTGAGCAAAATCATCAGTCTCTAATCCATGACCAGAATATGGTACAAAGGAACCAACACCACTATGTCCAGTGTGTATTCCAGTTGTAGTCATTGCAGCACCAATATTAATGGCGAAATTATTAGTGTTAATAACACTTCTAACACCATAATACCTTTGTGCATCAGATGGGAATGTAATATCACCCTGACCCGTACTAAATCCAATACCAGTCAATTTAACAACACTAGATGTTGTTAATCCATGACCACTTCCAGAGGTGATTGTAGCCACACCAGAAAGATAATCATAGTTTACTGATGATATCGCTACAGCAGCACCAGTAGCATAACCGTAAGCAGTAACAGTTGTGATACCATTTGAAGGAGTTCCATTAATATATGAAACTGTTCTAGGACGATAAAATCCAGTTCCACCTTCTACTATAGCAAAATTAGTAACTATTCCCGCTTCTGCTCTATTAACTACACCATTACCAACATATTGATGTGCAAAAGTTGATACACCAATAAAAGCTTTAAATGTATTTGTGGTCATACCAGGCAATACATCAAAACCAACTACATTCCTACCATCCATAATGGCAGTATCAACACCAGCCCTGACTATTCCACCACTAACATAAGTTAATGGTTGTGTACTTATACCAGCATCTACAGAAACATTATTAGCATCCTGAACTTCTATAATTGGATATGCGTCTTCTCTCCACAAGTAAGTTGATATTCCGTTATAAACCTGTACTTGTTTAATGAGTAAACTCTTACTTCTATTATCACCAGTACCAATATAGTGTCCACCACTAACTTGAACAGTAGCAATTCCTGTTATATAATCGTATCCAAATACAGCTACATTTCTATTGGCAGAAGTTGGAGTAAATGTAAATCCAGCTCCTGTTATTCTAACTCTATCATCTACTTCAAATCCATGATTTGCAGCACCAGTATTGAACGTACAAATACCAGCAATATGGTTATAATCTGCAGTAGTAATAGCAACCGCACTACCTGATGAAGTTCCAAGGTAAGCAGTTAAACTTGCACCATAACCCTGAGGCGATCTGATACTTATTTCTGGTACAGATCTATATCCTTGACCTTTACCAGTAATTTGTATGAATTCAAGACTACCAGTTGATCCAACACCTACTCTAGCTCCTGCTTTCAGTGGTAAGTAGTAACCAGAACCAGTTTGAAGTCCTACCTTATTAATTCTTCCTGCTCTAGGAACACCACTTAAAAAATTAATCTTGTTTGAAGTATTATCTACAATTTCAAAATCAAGTCCTGGCGTTTGTACTACATTGTTGATTAAAATGAATGGATTATTGTTAATATCCACTCCAGTATTAACATTATTATAAAGGGAAGTTACTATTCCATTATTTTCAGTTAAAGTAAACTGAGTTCCAGCAATACCTGTAAATTCTAGAGATACATCATCTAAAATTGTGTTTGCATCTTTAGCTTCAAAAGGATCTAATTTTCTAGAGAACATTCTTCCAGAAAAGGAAGATCCAGTTTCTAGTCCTACAGGACCTGTTTTACCATAAGGAGCATCAGTGAAAAATATATTATCATCTACAATATTATAATCCCCAGAGAATACTGAATACGCAATACCAGCAGAACTATGACTAGTCGCTATCGTACCAAAAGCACCCCTCTCTACAACAACCTGTGATTGTGTAGATGTACTAAAGACAGGATAGTATCCTACTCCAGCAGTAAAAATAATAACATCCGATATAGTTCCAACACCACTAATAACAGGGAAAAATACCCCCTCTGTTATAGGAGATGCAGTACCGTCTATTTCTATCTTTGGGGGATCAGTTTTAGCATATCCAGATCCACCATCCAATACTTCTATATCACTAACTCCATATGTGGAGTTAAATGTTGGTCTGAGAAGAGCTCCCTGTCCAGGCGTAGTTCTTGGCATTTATTCTACGTCCTCTATATGATGTTGATAGAACTACTGCAATATACTCTAGTAACACCAGTAGAATCTCTGATAATACTAAAGGTTAAAATATCATCATTGGCAGTTGCAGGAGGTGGATTACCACCAACCCACCTAACACCAGATGCGACAGGAGCTCCATTAACCGTGGTTGCATCTCCATAAGTATAACCAATTCCAGAATTATTAATTAGAGTAACAGTTGTAGCCTTACTATTTTGACCACTAACATTGGTAAATGCCCATGTTGTAACAGAAGTTGTAAGCCCACCTAAAACAACCGATCCTTGATTTACATCAACAGTAAATGTACCCCCTGCACTTACACTCAAATTATCACTAAAATTACCTACGACTTTCTCTGTAATATCTGCATTAAAGTTTACTTGATCTGTTAGGGTACTAGTACCACTGACTCTAATATCACCTCTAACATCTAACCTACAATCAGGAGCTGTAGAACCTACGCCCACATATGCTTCTTTATTAACTACAAAAGATGTGTTATCAGTAACATCTTGATCAGATACTCGGAATCCATGTCCATTACCCTTTGCAATTGCCCATATAGTTGGTCTTTCGTTTGAGAATGATGCAACTTCTAATTGTGAGGTAGGCAGTGATGTGCCGATACCAACCATACCATCAGCTTTGATCCTAAACATGGTGGTTGCGTAACCAACCTCAATAGGTCCATCCGTAATTGCACCAGGCTGTTGAATGGTTATCTTACCAACATCAGCATAACTTGATGTTACAACACCAGAAGTATTGACATTTATATCGTCTGCAACACTCTTTGCAATTCCAGCAGCAATTGATGTTGTCGCAATACCACAGTTAGTAGAATAACCAGCAGTAGTAGCGTAAGAAACGAAACTTAAAAGGTTAGCACCGTCTCCAAACGTTTCATAAATTTCACTAAAATTACTATTAATTTTGATGGTTCCTGCCAATAGGGTATCACCCGTGCCGTCATTCGGAGCAGAACCAGTACTAATTCCCTGTTTAGACATTATTTAAAACGTTTTTCTTTATTTATAGTTAATATGGAGGGTTGTCATCGTGAGTTGCCAATGTGGTATCAGCAGAGGTCACATTTGAGTTCATTCTGTTGGTATCATAATAGAAATTGTTAGCAACAGTACTCTCCGCTACAGCTGATCTAGCTTGAACAAATGTTGTGTCACCAATCTGTTTAACCTTGACATATTCATCCTCAACTTTGAGAATATCACCCTTTGTCAAGGATCCAATTCCTGCAGAAACAGTAACACCCTGATCAGTGCCACTAAGAGCATTTGATACTGTTACATTCAACTTCTTATTCTTAATAGGAGTTTGAATGATATTATCAATCATAATCAAAGCTTGTTTTGTTGGTTCTTGAACCTTGAGAAGATGTGTTCCAGTTCCCAAACCAATAAAGTTGAAAGGTAATGATGTAGATAATCCAGCAACTCTGAACTTGAAATCATCAACCTTTTGAATGAATAATTCATTAGGCATGACATCTGTTCCCAATTCAGTAGGAGTTAGGTAGATATTATCAGTTGGTGTAGCTCCACCAATATATGTTCCTGCAATCGATATAACATTAGTAGATGCGTATCCAGTTCCACCAGTAACAACACCAACAGCAGTAACATCCAAATTACCATCTCTAGTAATGTTAAATCTTGCACCTGAACCTGATCCATTATTAGTGGATGGAAGGTTACTATACATTGTGGTAATACCAGTTCGTGTTCCCGTTACAGCAGTAACAGGGAAGGTTAAGTCATTTGCTGGAGTGGCACCACCTAAGTGTGTTCCAGCGATACTTACATTATCTCCAACAAAATATCCAGACCCACCATTAGACAATACCACAGCAGTAGATATCGCAACACCAGTTGTCTGATCATAATCAAATTTAACTTGGAAATGAGCACCAGATCCCCTAGTAGAAATACCAGGCAAACCACCATTTGGATTTCCAAATCCATACCATCGATAAACAACTATTGGATTTGAAGTAACAGCAACACCAGTTACAGGGCCTGGGATTTGAACGTTATAACCATTCTCAAACATCGCACTACCACCAATACCAGAAGTTGTGGCAGCCATAACAATATCTTTAGTTCCAGTTGTGTGTGATGTAGTTGCAATACCAACTTTAGAACCACCTTGAGTATCAAGTTCCACTGCTTGTCCAGTCTGGAAATCATGGTTCTGAATACTTATGATATTCAAAGCTAAATCAACAGTTGCAGCATTAGCAGAATTATACTCTTTCTTAAAGACAGGTACACCACCAGAACTTAATTGGAACTGTTTACTTCCAACCAATGTTCCTGTTCTATCATGAGCACCATTAAATCCCTGAGAGATGTCATCCAAATTCAAGACTTTATTAGTCTTGTTCATAACGAAACTCTTAATTGGTCTTCCTTCTGGGAAGTAAATCCTCTGTACAGAACCATCTGGTAGAGGATCATCTTCAGTAATCATAGCGAAATTATCTCTCTTACCGAGATACATTTCTTGATCAATATTTAAAATAAGGTCAATCTTAATATCAGCAGGTTTGACCTTCATATTGGTTGACTTAGCAATACCAACAGATACCAAATTCAATGCTTCAGCATCTTTCTTAGAATCACTCTCTACTACGAGATCAGAGAATTCTAAGAATCCAGATGGATGAACAATAGATTTAACTGATTCTTTCCACTTGTTATGTGGTAACTTACTCTTAATTGAATATGAGAATTTCTGATAATAGAAGTTATCTGATAATCTCTGACTGAAATCATTCAGAATACCAACATTCATATCATTCTTGGAAACCTTATCTCTAGTAACTCCAAGAGTGGTGTCAACACTAAATCTGTTTACATCTCTTACATTTCCATTCAACTTGGAAACTTGACCATATAAGACATCACCTGGCAATAGTTTTCCAATAGTATCTCTAAGTCGAAGTTGTCCAATGTTTCCATTCCAACCATTTTCTGATACAAATCCCTCAAATCTAGTAGATGTTACTTTTTCACCAGAGACATACTTAGCATCATCAATAATTGTCATTTGGAACTTAGCCATGTCATTGTAGTTGACAATGGAACCTAAAGTGAAATCATCATCGTAGGCACCCAAAGTAACAGTAGAAATGCCAGGAGCATCTCCCATATTAAAGATAACCGTAGCATTGGAAGTGTTTACACCTGTTACTGTGTAGAAACTATAGTCATAATCAGCAGAGTTGAAATTACCCTCTCCATTTGTTATGGATAATGGTTTTAATCTACATCCTTCGACAAATACCTTATCTCCAACTGCAAATGGTAATTTAGTTTCAGTGGATGCAAACCCTGTTTTTACTGGAATATTAAACTGTGCATCTAATAACAATTCAACAGTAACATATGTACCAGAATGACTTATTGCGTCAATATCATAACCATTAGAATTATTGGTTGTAATTATGCTTAGTGGTTCTTTAAACTCATAAGCATTTTCAATAACTTCTACCCTATCAACAGATCCACCTTCTACATGTGCAGCGATTTTTACTTTATCGTTACCACGAACAGTAAGTTTAGGTGGTTGATTGTATCGTGTGCCACCATCTGTAACTTTAACCTGATCTATTCTAGCAATACCACTTATATCGACAATTGCAGGAACACTCAAGAATGGTAAAAGTGTAGGATCAGTAGGATAATCGAATCCGTCTTTTATCCTTTCAATTGTATCAATTTGACCAATTTCAGGAGAAGAAACTTTTACAATTGCATCTTTACCTTGAGTGCTAGCAAAACCAACTACTTTTGGTAAAACAGTATATCCTTTGCCTGGGAAATTGATTTTAGTCTTTGAAATTGGACCCCTAGCAGTTTCAGAGGTCGTACTATATGTAATCGTACTTACACCTGTTCTGGAGACATATTTTTGTGACTTTAATGGTTTTTCAACTAAATTAAACGTAAATTCGGTATCAGTACTTCTTATTGCCTTATGTTCATTCTTTATAACAATATTTTTGAATGTTATATTGTTTCTTCCCGTTACCTCAACATCAGATGTTCCATATGTCTTTCTGGCATCTGAAGGAACAACAGGAGTTAAATTATAGAAAGTTTTACTTGGCCAATCAATATCAGTTAGAATAGTTACAGTAGCATTTGCATTTCCTGAAATACCACTTCGTGTAATATTGAATCCAGTTGCAGCAGTACCTTGAACATCCAATCTTGAGTTAAAAGTAAGATCCTCAAAGAAGTCCAACCTCATATCCAATAAACTTTGATCAGAAACATCGAATGTGATCGTATTTCCAGTTGTGAAGCTTAATGGTGGATTAATCTTAGCAAGATAACTCCGATTACCCGATTGAGACTCAGTTACTGTTGTTATTGCTACAGGATTAGAAGCGGCAACATCAGATTTGTACTTACAGAGTTTAATGTAATCAGTAGACTCTCTAAGAACGAAATAAGTCTCGTTATTTGTTAATCCAGTAATAGTATTACCACTATCATAATAAACAACTTTATCACCACTTTGTAAGTCCTCATTATTGATGTTTATTTGAGTTAAATCGGAAGAGAAACTAGTGTATGCAAATCCCACCTTCTCTGTCGTGACTTTTGCAATAACTGGGTCATATCTGAGTGATGTTGTTTCAGTAGACTTGGGTATTGCATCAATTGTTATAGTATCACCAGTTAAAAGACCATGAGCTGATTTAACTCCAACTTTTCCATAAAATCTTTCTACTTTTGTAGTTACTTTTGGATACTTGGTTGTAATAGAATGTGCAAGTCCAGAATTAGAAGCAGGTGAATAGAACCATATTGCATCTCCTGTTGTACAGAATCCTGCTGTTGCCAATCCAATATAATTTGGTTCAAAGTTGACTGCCCAGACATCACCATCAGGTAGAACCATAGTTCCTACACCAGAGGTAGCTCCAGCACTAGTTTTTGCCCAAACAATAGAAGTTCCACCAATACCCATGTTATAAGTCAAGTTTTGACCAGTAAAGAAGGTATGATCTTTAATATAGATTCTTTGTTGAGGAACGAACCTATTTTCTATAGTTTGTGTAGCTGCAGTACCAAAACCAGTAAGAAGTATGTCATAGTGTGTTCCAGTAGAACCAACACCAACAGTTTCCTGTGGATTAAAGTAAGTTGCATAATTCTCAAAAGTAAATTGAGTTACTGTTGAATTACCAACTGGGAATGAGAATTTCTTTGGTTTTAATATAACATTATTTGTTCCAGCTGCATGTGTCATTGCAGCACCAACATAGTTCTCTCTATTAACAAACAATCTAGAGAACTGTTCATCAACATTAGTAACTAAGAATGTTTCTGTTCCTATACCAATATGATCACTTGGTTCAAAACCCCGTGTATCTGTAACATATATGTGGGTACTAACTCCAGTATTAGTTACATTGTCTAAGAACGTTGCTAATCCGACAGTTCTACCTATAACTGTAACTTTTCTGGGCCCGTTAAACTCTGTAAATTGTGATGTATCAATACCACTGAAAACAACAGTTTCACCAGTTGCTATTTCATGAGGAATTGTTGTTACACCAATAATTTCATTCTTAGTCTTTCGTAGATCTGTACCTTTAAATGTAGTGATACCAATTTCAACAGATTCAACATCTTTACCTAAGATTTCACTTACAACAATACTAGCTCCCGTACCATCAGTTCCCTTATTATCTAAAGTAAGAGCATCGTCTATTTTATACCCATCACCTCTAGCAAAAATAGTTACTGAAGTTATTCCAGCATTCTTTGTTTTTCTAACTTCAAATTCCTGTTTTAAAGCATCTTTAACATCATCAATCAACTCATAATCAGAATTACCATAGGATAGGTAATATGGAGATATGTTTCTAGTAAGTTGTCTAGAAGCAAGATCAATGTCTTGGTTAAAGAAGGTAACAAAGTTCTCCTCTACTGGAGTATCCTTAAATGCACCACCGATAAGATATGGGAACTTAGGTTTAGCAACACCACTAGAGTCAACATCGACACTGTAGAAATAAGCATAAGTTCCATCAGGGAACTGTGGAGTCACACAATACCTTCCACCATGTTCGTCTAAGTCTCCAGAGTTATCGAAAATGTAATCATTAACAAAGTATCCAAAAGCAAAGCCAGGAGGTCTTATACCAGTTCTAAGAGTAGTATCAAGGATATATCCACTACTCAATCTAATAACAGATCCACCAACTGCATTTTGATATCCATAAGGACCATATATTGGATTACCATCATAAGCAAATCCCAATACTGGTGAATGGAAAGCATTCGGTGTTTCTAAGTTACCAGAATCAATATTATCTCCAAGTTGATATCTCAACTTCTGTGGAGGATACATTCCTATTGTTTGTAATTGATATTCTGGGTTTGTACTTGGTTTAGTTAATATAGAGTCCTCAACACTAATAATACTTTCATTCTTCTGAACTTGGTTTATCTTCCATTCACGAACATTAGCAATAAACTTAGCTGACTTACCCCTATTCTGTAAATCTAGAGTAGTATCACTAGAAGCATACCCAACACCACCATCAAGAACCTGTACACCTGTTATTTTATTATTAGTGATAATAGGTCTAATATCTGCAAAACTTCCCGTAGGACTGTATATGTTAATATCAGAGTCTTCTCTATAACCCTCACCAGAAGCAAGGATTTGAACATCAACAATAGATCCATCGATAATGATGGGTTTCAATAATGCTTGATATACAACTGTTGAAATACCAACATCAGGTCTTCTTTGGAAATCCATGATATTAGTACAACCATATCCAACTCCACCTTCTTCTAAGTAAACACTTTCAATAGATCCAAGGACTAATGGTGATATGGAAGGTTTAATAATTGTTGTACTACCAATAGCAGACAAACTTTCTACTTTTACTACTATAGGTGGATACTTTATGGTATGTTTACCAGTGCCCAAGCCACGAATTATAACGGTTTTATTTTTGTTATAATTCGTTAGATCTCTCTGTGTTGAAACACCAACATCACACAATTTGAATCTATTTGTATCAACTACCTTAATTGCATATTGTGTAATAGTAGATAGACCAGCAGCAACTGTTCCTGTAGTGGAATATTCAACGATTTCACCATCATTGAAATTGTGATCATATGCTAAGATATAATCATCAGATGTACTAATACCTGACTGACTATCACCATTAACAGGTCTAGCTTGAACAAGAATCTTCTTATTTGAATATCCAGAACCCGACTCTTTTACATAGATTCTGGTTATAGTGTTTTTCGCATTAACAGAAGTGAACTTATGGAAACCAAAACTAATAACTCCCAAATTAACAGTATTAATTCCAACTTTAGCTTCTTCTGGAGTAACATATAACTTAATTCTCTTCTCATTAACTACACCAACGTAATAAGTAGATCCACTAACAACATTGACTATAGGAGTGTTACCTCTAGCATCATAAACAACACCTTCACCAACCTCAAAGTTGTGTCTTTCTTCAAATGTAACAGTTTCATCAGTAGTATTAACTGATGAACCATCTGCCTTAAAGTTTGCTACAATTCTACCCTTTACTAGGTTAGATTCAAGAACAGCACCAGTACCATTACCACCCTCTACAGTAATCTTTGGTTTTTCTTGATATCCAATGCCAGGAGTAACTAATTTAACTTCTCTGAAAGATCCAGAGATATTGGCATGACCAATAGCACCAGAACCTTGTTGATCATTAATAATCAAAGGTGGTCCAGTTATAACATCATAATCTTTGCCTGGATTTGTTACTTTTATACTAGTAATATCACCGTGGAAGATCTGTTCATCAAAAACAGTAGGAGGAAACAGTTCAACACCATTTGCCATCAATCCTACAGCTCTGTTATTAACTTCTCTCTTGTTTGGATCGTCGAATATTGTCTTTTCTTTAACATATGGGTATTTTCTAAGAATTTTTTGATTCTTAAGTGTCTTCTCTTCCCACCCAGACTTATAAATGAACTGACCAGTAGTGTTGGTCTTAACAGCAATGTATTTTTTAGCAAATACGTCAGGTCCACTAAATGAAAGATAAAATTCAGATTGGTTAATACTCGTTACAAAATAGATACCAGTCGCAATTCCACTATTGGTAGTGTTGTCCCAATAGATTTTATCCCCAGTTACGTAATTGTGGTTTGAAGGGGTGTTGGCAGCGGGATCTTCTGATTTTACGGTATATGTATAGCCACCACCTAATAGAGGTGTTCCAAACCCGTCTGTGACCTGTACAGAACTACTCTTCACCCATACCTTATTGTCTGTTGCGAAAATAGGATAATTTGGTAGTCCAGATGAAGCTACATAAAGATATTTTTCGTCTTTATCAAGATAACTGTTTTGAACACCAACTGGGAAGTTAGATACTTCAGTAAAGTAGTTGGAATTATGAGAAGCCTTAGTAACTGTCTTTGTAATGGTACTAGCATTAACAGGAACAGTACCAGTAGTCTGAACAACAATCGTATTTGAATATATCTGTGCTACATTAGTTGAATCATACTCAATCTGTTTAATTGTAACAGAAACACTGTCTCCGACATCATTTTTAAGGTTTAGGATCTCATCAATATAGAAAACACAAGAATCATATAGATTTATTCTGTAAGTATTAACGTTTACCTGATTCAGAGCAGAAATGCTATGACTAGATGGAATATTGTAAATCCAGTTATTGAATTTGGCACTCTCTGCCATATCCTTACCGAATGATAACAACTTAAGACTATCGCCAAGTTGCATATTGGTAGATTTGGTTGTATCTACCTGATCGATAACATTTACAAGTCTAAATTCAAGTTTTGATGTTTGTCCATATCCTGCATAAGCATATGCAAGTTTATTTTCAAGTATATCTGCACCAAAAACCAAAGAAGTACTAATACCAGTAACTCCTAAAAATTGGTTTATAGTTTTATCGGTATAACGTAAGTTTAGGAAGTTTGCACCTTCTCTTGGTTTTACCAATAATGTACCACTTTTACCAAATCCAACCGTAGAGTCTACAACAAGTGTCTCTGCATTTGCAGTAGTTAATTCCAATGCCTTTGTTTTACCAGGCACCGAGAAAGATCCGTCAAAAGATGTAGAGTCTAATGATACTTCATAAAAGTCCTGTTGATTAATTGGACGATACTCTACATTGTAAATTGAAGCACTAACAGTACCAATACCAGCAACATCTTGATATAAGAAGTTACCAACAGTTTCTAATGGTTGACCACCAAACAAGTTTTCTAAAAGAACGTGTTTAGTTTTAAAATATACGTTATCAGAAGGAACTAATGTTCTTTCAATTGGTTTGATGAGTTCAATATCCTCACCATAAAGAAGTTTGAATAGGATCTGATAAGATGCATCAGTTCCCTTCGACATATAGAAGTCTTTTGCCCTTGTTAGGACATTAGTAACTGATGTTCCAGATATAAACGATCTATTCTCAAAGCCAGGAAGGAATTCTGTCTTAAACTTGGTAAAGAAACTCTGTAAGAAGAGATTACTTAAATTAGTAACTACGGCTCCACTATTATGTGCAGCAGCCTTTGTTTCTACGAAATTTAAGAACTCTGCAGCATCTTCTTTCGATATTTGATCTATTCCACTAAATCCTCTCGCACAACCATTAAATGTGGTATCAGTTTTCGATGTATATGTAATTATTTCATTATCAATCTTCAATAAACCATAAGTATCAGGCCAACCAGTAGTAGATGTAACTGATATGGTTGTAGAACCAGCATATACAGTTGCAGTTAATACTGTTGCTGGTACTAGTGTTTCATTATTGAAAGCACCAATTTTCCGATATTCTGGTAAATTATTAGCTAAATCAACTACACCAGATTTATGTTCCTGAGATTCGTAGTATTGATTTAGAAACGCACTAAACAACGGCGATTCCTGAGTCAAAAATTCAGGAATCTGCGATTCTATTACATGAGAGACTTTTACTCTTTTAATATCCGTCATTTATCGTGTATAGATTGTTTCGCTAGCGTAACTAGACGTTGTGACGTATGCTGTAGCAGATGTGTTTTCACCAGAAGAGATAACATCTGGTAGTGCCTTAACAGTACTATTTGAAACATCCAATTGGAGATACAAGTCTTTCAAGGCGATAACATCGTTAGATTCAGGAATAGTTTCAATTTCAATCACTCCACTAGCAAGTGAAGTACCTGTTATATTTACCACATCCAAAATAAGCTCCCCATGAGTATAATCAATTGTACCAGCATCATTTTTAACAATTAAAGGAAGATTATTGACGAGTTTGAAGAATACGAGTTTTCCTACAGTTGTTCCATCGGTAGGAATATCTCCAAGGAATAAAGTTCCATCAATACCACTTACAGTGAAACCTGATGAACGAACTCCATACCCTCCACATTGTTGGTAAAAAGCGTTGCCATAACAGAGCTCATAAGTAGCAAAAGTATTGATTTCAGGAGTTATGTCCCTTCTCATCTTAACTTTAGTAATGTTTGATGTAACACCTCTTGCAGCATCATCTATCAATCCAACAACTTTACTATATTTGAATCTACCACCAAAAGCATTAATATCAGATGAAGAAGAGTAGGTTGTTAAAGTTTTAGTAACTGCAGTAAGCAATTCAGTAGCGTCTGATGTTGCGTTAGTGTTATAATACACTGATGTATCGACTTCAACGAAGAGATACTTAAGATCAATGATTTCTGGTTTGATTCCAGCAATAGAATATTGTTTTAATTGTCTAGAAATGTCATCCTTAGTAATTTGCGATAAGAATGAACCATTTTTAGGTTTAATAGAAATAAAGACCTTCCCATATTCAGGAGGATCTAGTTCTTCCCCACCGTAGGAGGTCACAGACTCGACGTTAGGATATACGAATGGAATTATCCCCGTATAGTCATTGGCGGTCACGGCACGGTACTGTGATGAGTATATACGAGGTGCAAGATACTTAATGGAACTTACATCTTCAATACTGTCACCCATTTCCGATTTTTGGGTTGTTGTTAGAAGTGAAATACCGCCAGTAATCGTAGTATCGGTATCATCCTTCAAAATTCCCACAAATGAGAAGTTTCTAGCGTTATTTCCTAAAGCTCCGTTTGTTACAATGTAAGTAACTTCAATAATTGCTCCAGCAGGCGGTTTTTTACCAATAATTCCGTCTCCGAAGAGGATTTCATACTGTTCATCTTCAATTTCTTGAATTAGGAACAATTTAGAGGTAGCATCAACCCTCAAAATGTTGTCATAGAGAGTATAAATCTCATTTGTCGTCGATTTAACCGTAACACGAATAGAAGTAGTGTCAATATTCGCATTTGGAAGAATAAAACGCTGATTTGGTAGCGAATAGTCAATTTGGAATGACTTTGAAAGGTAAACCCCTTCGTAAAGTGTTAAATTATCGAAATTTGCAATATTATTGTCACCAGATGTAGCAACAAAGTCATCTGGAATGGAAAATATATAAGAACTTCCTTGTTGTGTACCTAATGCACACTGTCCTGCTTTTAAAGTTACAATTTTTGTGTCATTTGTACCCAAATCTACGCTAAAGTTGACTACAGCTTGAGCTGATCTAGATGATCGAGGTACATAACCAATATTTCTTGCTAGTGAAACTACATTTTCTCGCAAAGTTGCACTATCAAGGAAACATTCATTGACTGCCATGTTAGTATTGTAGGCAGTAATGTATGAGTTATATGCTAGAAGGTCAATTAACGTTGAAAAGTTAGATCCTTCAAAGTCAAAATCAGAAAAATCGCTATTTACACGAAGATAATCCTTAATTTGAGCCCTAAGATCAGCAAAGTCTAGGTTTGTAAACTGGTTAAACGACATTATATTCTAGTTGATTGAAGAATAAATTCTATATTTTGTCTTGGAAACGGTAACCCAACAACATCATAACCAATAGTGACCGTTAATTCATTGGTATCCAGAGGATATATAACTGTTACTGCTGGATTTGCGATTCTAGGTTCGTAGTTTTCCAGTAAAAGTTGTATATCGTCTTCAAGTACCAGAGCAGTGTCTGGATCTTGTTGTTCAAATAACGAATCTTCGAGAGAACTTCCCAATAAAGGGTTATAATAACGCTCACCAACTCTCGTTCTGACCAAATTTGTCACAGATCTTTTTATAGCATCCTCATTTGTGAAGACACCAATGTCATCCGTCACAGGATGGCGGACAAATGATAGACTTATATCCTTAAAAGATTGACTTCTAAGTTTATTTTGGTCAACTTTTGCCATTTTTTAGCAATACTCCAGCTTATCTATGTCACTTTCACTTAATTCTTGCTTTCTTTTAGTGTCATTGGTGTAATCTCCAACAACTTCACGCAAAATGTTATCATCCTTTTTGGGTTTTTCTATCAAATCTTTTGATTTATCGGTAATCATTAGACAAAAATGTGATTCATAATCTATTTAGCGACAAAAAAACACCCTTGGGCAAGTAACCCAAAGGCATTTGATGATTTTGATTAATTTTTAACCTGCAGCTAGCGGAGATTGACCCGTATTTTGTGTTGCGGCACTCTTTTTGCGTGCTTGGGCACTTACATCATACTGACCTTTTACACTTCCACTAGCAAATCCCTGACTTTGTACGTTATGGGGTGCTTTTGTTGGATCTGAATCTGCCATTTCTACTCCTATTTGCTGAGCCGTGCCTCTATTTATATTTTAAAGACGTACGGCGCCGCTTTTTTGTGTTTTTTACGCCGAAATTTTACTCTGGAGACGCTCTAAGACGTTGAGGAGACACACCTTCATTGATATGAAACTGTAATCTCTCCTCTGCTTGAGCTTTGGTTAGGTGTTGATCCCTTTTTTCATCAGGGATCCCCCAACCATTAGTGCCCAACTCCATTACTTTGTATAAACGGTCTGTCATAGTTAGATTATGCGAGTTTTCTCATGGCCAACACGGATTTTTGGATCACACCAGATCTCAAAACCTGCTTCTTTCGCATCGAGACAGAAAGAAACGTCTTCTCCGCACATATCTTGGACTTCTCCAGATTCAAAGACCTGCATCTTCGGAGCAAACCAAGGATACTTGAGATCTTTATTTTCAAAGACTCCATTCTTAATGAGTAACCAACCAAATCCTGTGTAGTCAACTGTGAAAGGCTTTCTACGACGGGAGATAGACTCAATAGTCTCGTGGTTCATAACTCCACCATTCTTAGCAAAGTCATCTTCTTCTAACCAATGTGCAACCGATGTAGTCTTTCCATCTTCTGTGCAATACCAACCAGCAGCAATATCTTTTTGCATCCATACCAAACGGTAGAACTTCTCAGTATCGAAAACGATATCGGAGTCAATCCAGATTTGATAGTCGTATTTTAGTTTTCCATCCCAAGGAATTTGATCTGGGCCTCGTAGAACATTTGCGCCCAAACACTTACAACGTGCGAAGTTGACCATTGAGGAATAGTCTTGGGAGATTTGGATACTAGATCCATTTTGAACAAGGTCAAAACATAGTTGAACGAATGCTTTTAAGAAGATATAAGAGACTCCTCTACCAGGCAGACAGAAAACAAATGCTTTTCCTTTCGCTAATTCTTTTGCTTTACCCAGATCGAAGTCGTCCTCAACTTTCTTCGTTTTCGGGGCAGTAGCTTTTACTGTAAATCCTTTAGCCATAACATGTATTCAGTACATAGTAAGTATACCACGGTCAAATCATTTTGTCCATAGTAAGTGTATTATATAGTCAAGATTTCTTAACTACTTTAATTTCCTCATTTCTGAGTTCATCATCAGGATAATGAGTAAAATACGCTCTTAAAAACTCTAATTTGTATTTTAAATCATGTTCACTGACATCTGACATGATTTCTTTATCGCCTATAAAGACGTTATAAGTATTCATCTTCCCAAATCGCCATCATATCCTCTAAATCTTTCCTTATGTTTGGATGGTACATAAGGTGATTATCGTTTTCGAGTCGGTATTGAATTGATTCATAGATTAATTCCAACTCGCTTACGTCCAGATCAATATTCATCTGCGAGTAGCCCTATTTCATTCTATCTATAAATTTAAATTTCTTTAGTACTAGGATTAATTAACGCATGAGTACTATGAGAGTTTAATACAATATCCCCAGCAAGAGAAATACGATAGTCTTTTGTCGTATAATGTGGATACACAATATGATTCATATCGCTTGGAAATAACATCATTCTACCTTCTGCACCTTTACCAAGAACATAGTTCTTTTTTAGTAATTGGCCACAAGTATCAGGGTATACAATAACGAAATCACCTGCTTCTGGTCTGAATCCCATCGATGCAGAACGTTCTACTTCTTGATCAAATGGAATAGTTAACCATACTACAAAGGTAAAAATCCCTTGATGATCGTGTATACTTTGATACTCACCTTCATTAGATGCACGACCCCAGAATCTACTAAACGATAGGTCGTGATAATGAGTCGTTTTAAGCTTAAACGGAGTTCCATACTCGTCAAAGTACTTCTGTGCCGCAGGCATTAAACAATTATTTTGAAAATATAAATCATCATCATTCATAGAGAATTGTTTATCTTCATCGTCTATACTAAGGAGTTTCCTACCATCCCATTTAGCGTTAGGTGTATACTTATGGACAAGTTTCCACAGGTAATCTACTTCTTCTTGTTCTAATACACATTGCATAACACCGTAGTTAGGCAAGTCTTCTTTATTACAACTCTTCATTCCAACTTCTCTCTATACTTAGCACGACCAGTAACCACCTTCGCCATTTGTTCGGGACTATAGTGACCAATATAATAACCTTGTTTCTCTAATTGTTTTTTTGCATTATCAAGAGCTGTTAATCTTTGTACCATGACTATAGTATACATTCCATCTATTTTACATAGTAACCAAATATCTTTTCCCTGTTCATTCAGAAACGTGTTGAGTCCGTCAACGCCGCCGCCGATCATGTCTGGATTTATATGATTTGCATTAGATTTAGCAACAACTAAAACAACATCATAAGTATCATCAAACTTATCACATTCTTTACTAACAGCCTCCCAATAGTCATAAGAACTAAAGTAATCATATACTTTTACATACTTAATCCTACCTTCATCATGAGCCTTCTTTGCAAAAGGACATCGTGCTCCTTCATAGACGGTATCTGTACCAATATGGTCTTTATCAGTTTCACCTAACCAAGTAACCCAGTCTTTAGTAAAGTCTTCAAGGTTATCTAAGACATGTGCCATTAAAAACTAGCCTCTTCATACTGTTCTAATTGCTTTTCACTTACCTCACTGTAAGTAATACCATCCCAATAAGAATGAAATAGTCTTCCCCATATTACTTTAAATTCATCTTCGTCCAAATTCTTAAACAAAGGTCTATCCTTTAAGTAGATATGGTATGTTTTCATGTCTTTCTCCTCGGTACTTGGATAGTCCATGATGGTGCAACTAAGTCAACTAGTTCAAAGTTCTTTTCAAAGTATGCCTTTCTTGCTTTCGCTTCCTTCTCTCTTTGCATTAACTCTGCTTCTCTGCCAGGTTCTGGAGAGATCTGCCCATAAGAAGGACGATTAGGGTTATCTTCATCCATATACTCTAATATAAGGTCATCAACCATGCCATAAAGAGTATCCCATGTAAGACGAATACGTGCATCAATAGCCACTTCGTCTATATCATCCTCAGTCATCTCTAACTTAAGGACTTTTGCTCTAATTGCAACTAACTCATTTAAGTTAAATTCAATTTTGATATCATTATACATTGCTGACATTAGGGCATCTCCACATGGTATTCATCACAAAACCTTTTTATCTCATCATGAACTTGGTTGTATATAGGACTAAGATCAAGATCAGACCTTAATGCATGTGCAATATGATCTATTTGCTCTTCAGTAAGACAATGATCAGGGTGTAGTGCATCACATACATGCATCTCTTGTTCGATTAACTCATTTAAGTTAATACGAATCTCGTAATCTCTGTAGACTGGCATAGTTCGTTCGTTATGGTTCT
>VTLG01011340.1_pt1 | contig 25174 bp, 50 predicted proteins | sample 4694571 | NCBI WGS metagenome assembly VTLG01 (sample SAMN12604809, study PRJNA352737) | marine metagenome | biome: ENVO:00000447; feature: ENVO:00000209|ENVO:00000569|ENVO:01000036; material: ENVO:00002151; isolation source: viral sequences binned using virsorter ...
CGGCCGTCGCCGTCGGCGTGTGGAGCTATTTTGGGATTGTTGAGAGGCTGAATACCTTGGAAACATCTAGACAGCTAATGGAATCTGATCTGGAGAAGGCGGTTGAATTTTCCGTGAAATGGCCCAGAGGTGAATTAGGTGCCCTACCCGCGGATAGTGAACAATTCATGTTAATTGAATATCATGATGGGGAAATAACCAAGATGAAAGAGCAACTTGAGTCTGGAATGCACAATAAAGTCAATATTGAATTTTTGAAGGAGCAAGTCAAAAAATTACAGGATGATGTAGAAAAACTCAAAGATAAAGTCCGTGAACAAAATGGTGCAGGACATGATTGAGTCGGTTATAGCGCTTTTAATGTATATGGGTGTTACGGTTCAAGAACACGTTCCATTTGAATCATTGGGTGAATGCCTAGCATATAAAAGAAAAGCAGAACGTTCAATGGGTGTAGATGGACCAAGACTGGCTTGCTTACCAGTGAAAGCGGAGACAGAAATATGGGAAGAAGATGGTAAGAAGCACATTATTAGAATTATTGAGGAGTAAATAAAAATGGAACCTGTAACTATTGTTCATATTATTTTTGCAACACTTTGGATAGCAGGAGTTTTATCCTAGTCCATAATGTAGGACGCCAACTATTATCATTCCAACATTCATACCAAAGACCATCACCAATTTTTATATAACCTACTTTTGCAGGCCATTTTTGAAAGTGTTTTTTAAAAAATGTTCTCATAGATGCTTTAATTTAAAGAAAAAGGGGTTCCCGAAGGGTATACCACCATAGAAACCCCTTTTTGCGCGTATCGGCTTAAAAACAGCTTTTACGGCGATTTAGGCTTTTTTAACGTCGATAACACGAGGTTTTTCCGATTCTGGAACTTCACGGTGATATTTCACCTTTAACATCCCATCTTTCAACTCCGCATTATCAATTACAACTTGTTTGTGTAATTGAAACCTGCGTGTAAATTGCCTACTTGAAATTCCCTTGTGAATGTAATCGGAATCTTTATCCTCTTTGCATCCATAAATGGAAAGAGTATTTTCTTTTATTTCAACTTTTAAATCTTTCTCATTAAATCCAGCTACAGCAAATTCAATGACACCTTTATCATTTTTTTCTTTTATATTGTAGGGTGGATAAGTTGTGACTCCTCGAAAACTATCGAAGAAATCGTCGCGAAAACCAAGAAAATGGTTACGTATTAGATCTAGCTCAGTCATAGTTACCTCCTTATTTAAGCAAGATTATATGGACCCATTATGGCATCCATAGGTTATATATAAACTATATTAACCACTTTTTCAAGTCTTCTCCTAATATTTTTGTCGCTAAATTGATTTTTCCGCGTAAATTCTTGACAATATATTCATCAACAGTGCCCTCGGATATTAAATCAATATAAGTGACTTTTTCTGTTTGACTAATGCGATGTGCTCTATCTTCGGATTGTAGTCGTATCTCTAAATCGTAACTATTGCTATAATAGATAACAGTATGACTAGCAGTGAGAGTGAGACCATACCCTCCGGTTCTAGGATTGCCGACAAAAAATCGTAGATCGCTTTCTCGATCCTGGAAGCGATCAACAATATCTTGGCGGTCACGATCAGCAGTATCACCAAAAAAAGACGCCACGCTGTTCGCTCCATATCGTTCTGAAAGTATGTGTGTAATTTCTTTAATGTCATGACGGTATATCGCCCAAATAATAACTTTTCCATCTATTTCCTCCAATATGTCTAATAGTTCTTTTATTCTATTATTTTTTAATGTTCTAATTTCGCCGTCATCTAGTGTTAAATGACCGCACGTAATTTGATGCAGGCGCACCAATTGGGCTAGCGCGCTTGCGGCAGTTGTCTGTCTTCCTTCCAATTCTGTAATCGCGTGTTTTTTCATTTCCACGTAGGCTTTGAGTTGTTCAGGGGATAAAGGTACTATTCGCTTCATATAAATCTTTTCCGGTAAATCCAAACAATTTTCTTTTAATACGCGGTAAGAAAATTTTTCTAGTTTCTGGTTTAATTCATCTAATCGTCTATATCCTGTAACCAATTTAAAACTATGACTACCAACATTACGATCAACCATAATAGAATAACGATTTTTAAATGTGTAGTATGAAGAAAAATCTAAATAATCAGGATCAAGAAAAAAACATTGCGTGTATAAATCGAGTGGACTTTTTGTTACAGGGGAACCTGTTAATATTCTTCTATATTTTGCTAATGTTCGTAATTTTAAAACAGTTTTGGTTCTTGATGCCGTCGGTGATTTTATAGTCGTAGATTCATCAATCGCCATCAATGCAGAATGAGATAAGAGAAACTTTTCGGCTATTTTCAGTCCTTTTTTGGTACTAAAAGCTTCAATATTCATTAAAAAAATAACTAAATCTTCATCATGAATAAATAATTTTCTATTCTCTGCTTCTTGTTTTTTTGTTGTAGCTGGTGACCACGTAATAATTTGATATTTAATATGCTCTGGCATATGTATAGGAATTTCTTGTCTCTCCCAATTACGATATACACCCTTTGGGGCTACAATTAAGGCCGAATTAATTTTACCTTTATCATACAGCATGGCAATATTATCAATGAGTACCTTTGATTTTCCTGTACCCATTTCCATAAAAAGAGCGAAATTCTCCTTATTATGGCATGCACCTAATGCTTGCAATTGATGCTCGTATGGCTCTGTTTTAAATTTATAATCCATTCTTTATTTCTTTATTATTAAATAATACTTGCAAAACGGTTTGTCAATAGCTATATAGAAGAAACCAAGGAGAAAGAATGACGGTATATATAGTACAAGAAGTAAAAAATAGAAACGTACTAAGTGCAGAAAAATACGGTGAATTAGAATTATTATTACCAGAGGGTTCTCAAATTGTATTGAGTGCTGGTCCAACAGTAAAACGATTAACACATAAACTTAGAAATTTTAGTGATGACGATTACTTATTATTAATAGGTGATCCATCAGCTATTGGTATTGCCTGCGCCATAGCTGCGACAAACAATCGCGGGCGGTTTAAATGCTTGAAGTGGGATAAGAGAGAGTATAAATATTATCCTGTAGAAGTTAACTTATATGAGAGAGGAGAAATTGATGAATAACTTACTTGATGAAATGGAGAGCGATGTTAAGACACCAAACATAGGTGACAACTCTTTAAAAGAAATGGCAAATCTCTGTGCTGAACAAGCAGCATTGGAAGATGAAATGAAACAATTAGAGGAGCAACTAAAAGCGAAAGCAAAAGCTGCTCGTAAATTATCACAAGAAATTATTCCGGCAAAAATGTCGGAATTAGGATTAGAAAGTTTGACACTAAAAGATGGGTCATCTGTAAAGGTGAAACAATTAGTGCAAGCTTCTATTCCGGTAAAATATCGCGAAGAAGCGTTTCAGTGGCTTCGTGATAACGGACACGGCGATTTGATTAAAAATCAAGTATCCGCCACGTTCGGAAAAGGGGAAGATGACTCCGCTTCTAATTTTATTGACAAGATAGAGGAGTTAGGTTATCAACCCAATCAGAAGGTATGGGTTGAACCCATGACTTTAAAAGCGTTTGTTCGTGAGCAGATTGCTGAAGGTAGTGAGTTACCCATGGACAAATTCGGAGTCTTTGTTGGCGCCGAAACAAAAATTAGTAAAACGTAAAAGGAGGCCTTATGGCAGATGCAAATGTTGCAAAGAAAGAAACTAAATTACCAGCATTAAACTTATCTGTGATGGAAGAGGACGCGAATAGCGGACTACAAAATATATCACAAGACGATTTAGCAACACCTCGTTTAAAGGTATTAATGCAATTATCACCGGAACTTGAAGATCTGGAAAATGCCAAAGCTGGCATGATTTATAATACAGTCACTAATGAATTGTATGATGGATCATCAGGTATTAAAGTTCTACCATGTGCGTATCAACGTCAATACGTTGAGTGGGCTGATAGGGGACAAGGATCGGGAGCACCGATCAATGTTTATGATTCCACAAGCGACATCTTGACTAAAACGACACGCGATGAAAATAATAAAGACCGTTTAGAAAATGGTAATTATATTGAAACGTGTGGTAACCACTTTATTCTTCTTGTTGAGGAGAATGGTAATGCAACTCCGGCTGTTATTACCATGAAAGCGACACAATTGAAGAAAAGCAGAAAGTGGAATTCAATGATGTTGAATCTCAAATTAAATGGGAAGAATGGATTATTTACTCCTCCATCTTACTCTCATTACTATCGTTTAAAAACGATGAAAGAAGGTAATGACAAAGGTAATTGGTATGGTTGGGAGATTAGTAGAGAGTCTCAATTAGAGGATGCTAGTCTCTATGCTATCGCAAAAGGTTTTGCCGATAGTGTAACCAAAGGAGAGCGTAAAGTGAAGTATGAAGAAGATAGTTCTTCTACGGACAAAACTCCATTTTAACCAACACGGGGCGGGCGACCGCCCCTTTTTAATTATGAGATTTAATGGAACAGAAAGTTGAAAAATTTAAAAAGATATTTTATGGGTTAGACCGAGCATTTGGTCGATATAAAAGTGATGGTGAAAAAGTAAATGGTAAAGCTTCAGGAAAAGCTTTTATTATTAAAGAAACTGTTGTAGATCAATTATGGATTGATCATTTAGAAGGTAAAGACCCAAGTCTTGGTATTATACCAATACGTGATGATTCAACATGCACGTGGGGTTGTATAGATATAGATACATATCCTTTGGATCATAAAGTTATTGTTAAAAGAATACGGGAGTTAGAATTACCTTTGGTTATGTGCCGATCCAAAAGTGGTGGTGCACATGTGTTTTTGTTTTTACAAACGCCTGTTAAAGCAAAACTTGTAAGAGAAAAATTAATGGAATGGGCGGGAGAATTAGGTTATGCGAATTGTGAAATATTTCCAAAACAAATTGAAATTAAAGCGGATAGGGGAGATACTGGAAACTTTCTTAATTTACCCTATCACGGTGGCGATGATACTACTCGTTATGGGTTTAGCGATGATGGTAATGGCGTTAGTCTGGATATTTTCTTTTCTTTATATGATACTTATTGTACGTCCGAAAAAGATTTAAAAGAAATAAAAGTCAAACGAAAAGAGATACCAGAATTAAGTGATGGACCTCCTTGTTTAGCAACATTAATGGCGCAAGGGATACCACAGGGTGGAAGAGACAATACACTATATCAATACGCCGTATACGCAAAAAAGAAATGGCCAGATGAATGGCAAACAAAAATAGATCAATTTAATCATAAATACATGGATCCTCCATTAGATTTTAGACAAGTTCAAAAAACAATTACACAACACGAAAAGAAAGATTACCAATATAAATGTAAAGACCAACCAATGTGTGCAGTATGCTCATCATTGCAATGCCGCAGTAGACAATATGGAATTGGCGAAGCTTTTGAACATCAAATTGGTGACTTAACAAAATTTGAAAGTGATGATTCACAATGGTTTATTAATGTTGATGGACGACGAATAAAATTATCAACAGATGAATTGTATGATCAACATAAGTTTCGGAAAGCATGCATGAATAATATAAATGTTTTACCAAACATGATGAGACCAAATGATTGGACACAAAGGCTACAGGCATTATTAACAACAGTAGAAGTTATTCAAATGCCGCATGAAATTAGAAAAGAAGGACGATTTGAAACTTTATTACAAAAATTTTTAGAAGATCAAGGTGAAGCGATGGATGCCAGTGAGTTAGAAATTGGTAAAGCGTTATTTAAAGATAAAGAGTATGAAGAAAAAATAAAAGATAATAATGATCAGATTGTTGAAATTAAAAAAGTGAAAAAAATGACAGCATTTTTTAGAATGGATAGATTAATAAAATTTTTAAAGAAGAATGATTTTAAAGATTTAAATCCAACAGAAATGAATGCACATATACGCAATACTTTAGGTGGTGGTGACACACGAATGAAAATAGAAGGAAAAACAACTTATCTGTGGTATGTGCCTTGGCAGAAACAAGAAGAAAAATCTTTAGATATACCAAACATGGAAGAGGAGACACCTTTTTAATGAGAAACATTATTTTTGGGCCTCCTGGCACTGGTAAGACAACGCATTTACTTCGCATTGTAGAAAAAGAATTAAAGGAAAATAAAGTTGCACCCAATAAAATTGGTTATTTTGCATTTACAAAAAAAGCGGCAACAGAGGCGTTGTCTCGCGCCATTGAAAATTTTAATTATAACACAAAAGATTTTGTTTATTTTAGAACACTGCATAGTTTGGCATATCGCGAATTACAATTGAAAGAAGAAGATGTAATGAATGATGAAGATTATAAAACGCTGTCCAATAAACTTCAAATTAAATTAAGCAATCCGAATAGAAAAATTGAAAGTTACGGTGCTGGATTACCCGATGATGTTTTTACACGCATCATTGATCTTGGAAAAATAAATGGTTACACAACAAAGAAACAATTTGAAGAACCGACGACAGGCCATCTGGACGGTGGTTGGAAAAAATTAGACTATATCGACAGAGCATTACATGAATATAAATTTGGTGGATTGTTTCCGCGTAATAAATTTGATTACACGGATATGTTGATTGAATTTAATAAAAGAGAACTAGCGCCTCAGTTTGACGTGGTGATTATTGATGAGGCTCAAGATCTTAGTTGGTTACAATGGAAAATGGTGGAGCGTGTTGTCGCCAATTCAAAACGTGTTTATATTGCCGGTGATGATGATCAAGCGATTTTTACATGGGCGGGAGCAAGGCCGGATTTCTTGATGAACATGGACGGGATTAGAACGGTTCTAAATAAATCGTATCGTCTGCCTCAATTAATTCATGATAAAGCGAATACATTAATAAAACGTGTAAGACATAGAGTGGATAAAGAATGGTCGGCACGTGGCGAAGATGGACAAGTTAATTATTCACCAAGCGAACAATTGAATAAATTAAAATCAGGTGAATGGTTGGTGTTGGCGCGAAATAATTACCGGTTAGACAAACTGGAAGAAGAGTTAAAATTTGGTGGGCATTTTTACATGCGCAATGGTAAAACTTCAATTAGCCAACGTGTCTTTAACGCCATCATAGCGTGGGAGGGTCTGCGCAAGGGAAAAGAATTATCATTAAAAGAAGTAAAATATTTTTATTATTATTTAAACGTGGGAGATAATGTGGAACGTAATCATAAAACAATGCAACGTGCTGACGTAGATAAGATGTATGACTACGATACACTGACCACGGAACATGGATTAAAAGTGTCAAAAGACAAGCCATGGTTTGAAGCTTTAGAAAGTATTCCGCGAGAAAAATCTTCATATGTTCGGGCTATTTTGCGACGTAAAGAAAAAATAACAAAAGAACCACGAATTAAATTATCGACAATTCACGGATCTAAAGGTGGCGAAGCGGACAATGTTATGTTATTAACAGACTTGTCTCGTAAAACAGACGAAGAATATTGGAAGAATAAAGATACAGAGCGACGTGTATTCTATGTGGGAATGACACGTGCACGCAACACCTTGACGATTGTTCGATCACAATCGAATAGAGAATTTTCGGAGGCTTTTTAATGAACAAGCCAATAAAAATAATTTTAACGGAAGAAGAAAAAAAATTATTAAAAGAACTTAAAGATTCCATAACTCCCGATACCATTGCAGAATGGGGAAGAAATGAAATGCGATCACACGTTGAAGATGATTATGCACCACACCCCGACGCTAAAGGATATGAGGACAAGAAATGAAAAGTAAAGAATATTTGGAAAAAACAATTGAAATTATTGGTGGTGATCGCCAGGAAGATTATGGCGACAAAACAGTTAATCATCAAAATATTGCTGATCTATGGAGTGCTTTTCTTGGTCATCAAGTAACAGCACATGATGTTGCCATATGCATGCTTCTTGTAAAAGTAGCACGATTAAAACACAATCACACAAAAGATTGTTATATTGATATGGCGGGATACGCCGCTATTGCTGGAGAAATTGAAGATGAAAAAAGAAGTAATAAGAAGTAGCGACGGAAAAAGGACAGTTGGTATGTATCCAGAAAGTCTAAGAGAAACAACTTTTATATACAACGATAAATATAAAGAAAAATATGAATGGCCAGAAGATCAACATAATTTAATTTCTCCCTCTAGAGTTTTTAATCTTACAGAAGACGCATCAGGACTAGAAAATTGGAGAAAGAGAGTAGGAGAAGAAGAAGCGGAAAGAATTACCGAACAAGCAAAAGAAATAGGACTAACAATGCATGAATACATTGAAAATTCTTTAAAAAAAATGTCCGGCATTAGTCATTTAAATTCTCTTCCCTTACCAAATTTAACTAATCACAAATATCATGAACTAGGGTCTTACTTAGGTAATCTTATTTTAAAAGAAGCATTAAAAGATAAATTAACTGAAATATGGGGAATGGAATCACGTTTATATTATAAAGATTTATATAAAGGAATTACAGATCTTGTTGGTGTTTATGAAGGAGATCCTTGTATTATTGATTTTAAATGTAAAAGATCATACAGAAAAAAAGAATGGATGGTAAAACATTTTTCTCAATTAACAGCTTACGGAATGGCACACAATAAGATGTGTGGCACAGATATTAAAAAAGGAATTGTTTTTGTTGCAACGCAAAAAAAGGAATTTCAAAAATTTGTTATAGAAGGAAGAGAGTGGGATAAGTATTGTTTGGATTTTACTAACAGAATAAAAACAATATTGAAAAATGAAGAAGAAGAAATGAAACTTTTTTATTTATCGAAAAATAAAATAATTAATAACATACAGAAGGACTTTATATGAGCCAGATACCATTATTTCAACCAGACAGTGAGTGGATACCACCAGAAAAAATTCCAAATTTAAGTGATGCGACAGAAATTGCCATTGATTTAGAAACATGTGATCCCGATTTAAAAACACTGGGACCAGGCTGGCCATCGGGTAATGGCTATGTTGCCGGTGTTGCATTAGCTGTTGAAGGATGGAAAGGATATTTTCCTATGCGTCATGAAAATGGTGGAGGAAATTTTGATGAAAATATTGTTAAGCGACAATTAAAAAAGATTTTAGAATTACCTTGCGATAAAATATTTCACAATGCCAGTTATGATGTGGGATGGCTGCGTCGTTGGGGATTAGAAGTGAAAGGGAGAATCATTGATACAATGATTGCCGCTCCTCTCATTGATGAAAATAGATTTAGATATTCACTAAACGATTTAGGAAAAGATTATTTGAATGATAAAAAGTCAGAAACATTATTATATGAAGCGGCTGGTGCTTGGAACGTCGATGCAAAATCAGAAATGTATAAACTACCGGCCATGTATGTTGGACCTTATGCAGAGCAAGACGCTGATTTAACACTACGTTTATGGCAATTTTTTAAAACAGAATTAATCAAGCAAGAATTATCAAGCATCTTTGATTTAGAGACACGGCTTTTTCCTTGTTTATTAGACATGACCTGGCATGGTGTTCGTGTTGACTTGGAGAAAGCGGATAATATTAAAAAGAACATGCAAGCGGAAGAAGAAAAACTATTGCACCAAATAAAAAAAGATACAGGGATTGACGTGGAAATTTGGGCGGCTGTTAGTGTTGCTAAAGCATTCGATAAGAAAAAAATTAAATACGAGCGAACAGAAAAAAATAAACAACCAAAATTCGATAAGAATTTTTTAACAACACATAAACATCCTCTCGCTAAGATGATTGTAAAAGCAAGAGAAATTAATAAAGCACGCACAACTTTTATTGACACAATATTGAGACATTCTGTGCACAGTCGGATACACGCCAATATCAATCAAATGCGTGGTGATACGGGAGGAACAGTGACAGGAAGATTCTCGTATTCCAATCCAAATTTACAACAAATTCCTGCGCGTAATAAAGAGATTGGGCCATTGATTCGTTCCATCTTTGTGCCTGATGAAGGATGCACATGGGGTAGCTTTGATTATTCACAGCAAGAACCCCGTGTGCTTGTCCACTTTGCTTCACTGACAAGCGGAGGACTTAAAGGTGCAGATGAAGTTATTGAATCATACAAAACAGAAGATCCGGACTTTCATCAAGCTGTTGCTGACATGGCTGGCATTGATAGACGCACTGCTAAGACAATCAATCTTGGTATGATGTACGGGATGGGCAAAGGCAAACTTGCAAGTTCACTTGGACTTGATAAACATGAAACAGAAGATTTATTCCAAAAATTTCACACCAACGTTCCTTTTGTAAAACAATTGATGGAACAAGCAACACGCAAAGCGGATCACGTTGGATTTTTACGAACACTTCTTGGTCGTAAATGTCGTTTTGATTTATGGGAACCACGTGCGTTTGGTATTCACCGTGCTCTTCCTCTGTGGGAAGCCGAGAAAGAGTATGGCCGAGATCTTAAACGCGCTTGGACCTATAAAGCGTTAAACCGATTGATACAAGGTTCCTCCGCCGATATGACGAAGAAGGCAATGGTGGACCTGTATGAAGAAGGTATACTTTCTCACATACAGGTTCACGATGAATTGAATTGTTCAATTGAAAGTGAAGAGCAGGCAGCGAAGATAAAAGAAATCATGGAACAGACAGTTGAGCTGAAAGTTCCTTTAAAAGTTGATATGGAGTTAGGACCGTCATGGGGAGAGATCCAAAAAAAGTAACAGGCGATGTAAGTGAATTTCGCGCTGTTATAAAATTTTTAAAAGAAGGATACATGGTTTTTAAAAATGTTTCTAGCGCTGGACCTATAGATATGGTAATAATACACCAGGAAACTGGCGAAATTAGAAAAATCGACGTTAAAACGAACAGTTATCGTCAATCGTGGAGGCCTGGAACGCGTATTCACAGACAACGGACCAAGGAACAGATAAGATTAGGTGTAGAGCATGAGTTTCTCGATAAGGAGTAACAATGATAAAGATATGGTTCTTGATGGCACTTATGTCATACCCAACTTTTCCAACCATTGCATACAAAGGTTTTGGAGGATTTGAAACAAAAGAAAAATGTGAACAAGTGAGAGTGGCAGCAGAAAATATAATTGTAGACTATGAATATAGAAGAGGAAACACAGTTTATATTAAAACGTTTTGCATGGAAATGGATGCATTTGAACCTCAATCAAAGTTTAATAAAAAAATGAAAAAAATTAAAAATGATGCTTAAAGAAATTTGCGCAACATTACTTATATTATGTAATCCCGTTTTGAACGGATTTGATTTTGATTATGCAAAGGATGATCGAGATCATTTCGTTCAAGGGATTGCTGAATGTACAGTAAAATATAATGCGTTCTTACCTCCTTATGAACGAGCAGTCGTTGTTTTAAGTGTAGCCCAGGCTATAATTGAATCTGATTGGGGAACATCCAGATTTGCAAGAGAAGCAAATAATTTTTATGGCGTTATACAAACAGATAGAACAGAGCCTCATATTAAATCATTGAGAGGAAATGCTTTATTAAAAATGTATGGAAATAAATGTGAAAGCGTTGCTGACTACGTTGAATTATTAAATAATAGCAGTTTTTTTAAAGAGTACAGGGATTTAAGAATAAAACAAGTTTTAACAGAAGAAGTTGATGTGTTTAAAATTATTGACACACTAGATTCTTATGCAAAAGACCCTAAATATCAAGCAAAATTAAAGGATGTAGTGACGTCATTACTAGAGGATTATCCTTTAATATTTCAAATGAATTAATCCTTGACAATTACATAAAATCCCATATATATGGGCAAGAATGAAACAACACACTACATATAGGAGAAAGAATGACAGATATTGAAAAATATAAATCTGTAGCAGTTAAAATAGATTGTTACCAAAAAGCTAAACCTATGGCAGAAGAAAAATACATGTCTATAGGTTCTTTTATTCGTTATTTAATTGATAAAGAGTACGATAAAGAAGTAAAACCAAAATTAAAAAATGGAGATGATAACAATGTCGGATAGAAGTGAAAAAAATGTTAAACAAGCTCTTTACATGGCTGTTTTTAATAAATTACAGGGAGATCTTTCTGAATTAGAAGCAAAAGAAGTTTTATTAACAAATAATTCGTCTTACATAACAAGTAAAGATCATGATCATGCGGATCATATCGAAGAACTTAAAAATATTCTTGTAAAACAATGTGAGTTAAGAGAAACACTTTCTTTTTTAAGAACCACGCACTTTAAACCACAAGAACCTGCTAAAAACAATGACGGTAAAAATAGTTAGTGCGGTAACGTATTTTACAAAAGACGATATTAAATCTGTTCGTGTGCATTATACGGATGGCACACAAAAAGAATTTCCTGTTTTTGAATGGCAGGCATTAGTAAAAGAAGGGAAAGATCTATGGGACTCGCACCAAGACGAAATCACGGGAATACGGCACAACGTCAACAACCCGGAGCGCTTTGATGGCTAAAACAGAAGAGAAAGAAATAAGTTATGATATTTATCAACCATTTGGACCAAGTATTTTAAAAGTAAAACTTCCTCAAGTTTATGTTGATGATATTAACGCGCAAGCGGATAAAATTTTAGAAGATGAAAAATTAAGTAAAGAACTTGACTGGAGTCACAACCTTGCAGGTAATGTTAAGAAAGAAGTTGCCATTAATCATGCAGAAGTCAGAGGTCTTCCAGAATTTCTTGTTACCATGTCGGACCAATACATTAAAAAAGTTATACCTGACTGGGCGCCCAGTGCAAAAATAAGTTTTCGTGTTTGGGTGGTATCACAATTTGCAGGTGATTTTAATCCCGTGCATATTCATGATGCCAATTTATCGGGTGTGGCTTTTTTAAAAGTACCGCCCGGATTTGAAGAGGAATATAAAAAAGAGGATCATCATCCGACAGCGGGGTGTCTGGAGTTTTTAGGATCAATGCCTAATCATTTTGCACGCCATAGTTATATTGTGAAACCAGAAGTAGGTGATTTTTATTTATTTCCTTCTTGGCTTGCTCATCAAGTTTATCCTTTTCGTTGTGAAGGGGAAAGACGATCGATGGCCTGGAATGTTCATTTTGCCTTAAATGAACCAACAAAAGGAGTCAACGTATGACGGAAAAAATGACTTACGGCGTTCTTCCTTTATATAAATCATTTGTCATACAAATAAATGTTGATGACGAAGTAATAAAATCATTAAATAAATATTTAGACGTTCTGCAAGAAAATAAAAGCAGAAAATCTCATGCTCACACGCTTGTTGGCCAGATACGACAACGAAAAGAAAGTCAGCAATTACTCATGGATTATAATCATGAAGATTGCCGAAAATTTAAACAAATTGTTTTAACGGCGGCTGATGTATATCGCCAACAATTTTTTAAACTATCACCTAGAAAGTCAAATGAAGAGCGTATTCCACAAATTGATGATATGTGGTCAGTTCATAGTTATGAAGGTGACTATAACACCATACACACGCACGGTTGTAAAACCTTGATGGGTATTTCATCTGTTTTATGGACCAAAGTTCCCAAACAAATATCCGATCTTCCCATTCAAGGATCGCTGCAAAACGCGTCTGGTGCTAATGACGGTTTTATCGGATTTGTCTGCGGGGACGGTGACGTCACCGACGTTGAACGTCTTAAATTTTCAGGTTACACACCCGTTAAACCGGAAATCGGAAGTTTATATGTTTTTCCGAGTTGGCTGCAACACCTTGTTTGGCCATTTTTTGGTAAAGGAGAAAGGCGCACGGTTGCAACAAATATCAATATGTTCCAGTTAGAACAACTCTCCCCGGAAGATCAAGAGCGTTGGAAAAAACATAAAGAAGAACAGCAGAAACAATTCGGACAGGATGGATGGGGAAAATAACTGATAAACATCCCGGTTATCCTGACATAACCCGCTTCGATAAAAAAGCAAAGAACATGCGGTATTTTGATGATGTTGATTTTCATAAACATCATTGGAATGATTTAACCACCAGGGAACGCGATTATTGGCGCGGCCTTGTACAAATAGAGGAAGAAGATGCAAAAACGAGAATTCAAAGACGCCATGCGAGAAATGAGCGAACATTTCGTCACCAAGATTCAAATTCACGTCAACGAAGTAATACAATTCAACAAGGAGAACGGCGACCGGATTCTAGAACTCAACACCGTGGGCATGGACATGGACCATCCCAAGAACGTCCTGTTCGTCATCCTTCAAAGATTGTTGAAGGATTTCGGGCCACGGAACGATAAATATGCGGGAATGGAAGCTAAATTACTGGATTTTTTTGGATTAAAAAACGATGAGCAGAGCAGTACTCAAGAGAAAAAAACACAAAGGTCGTCGAAAGATAGGATCGCGAAAGCGAAGAAACCGGAGGCGGATAAGGCTGGGACTAAAGATACGACGGAATAGATAAGATTTACGCCGAACACGTCAGACATTCTTCGTCTTCATCGTAATTCGTTACAAACGTTTGTGCTGGAGATACTGGTTTATCATCTAAAAGTTTAGGCGGTTCTGCTCCTGGCTTATTATCATTACATTTACATCGTTCTTTTTCGAGTTGTTCTACTCTGTCGGCCAAGTAGCATATCATTTTCGCCATCTCATTTTCAGTCATTTTATCTCCTTTAGGTTAATTTTGAGGGTAAGCTTCTAGCTATACACCCAAACGCTATAGGAAATCAAGATCTTTTATTTTTGGGATAATCTATCACCCAAAGCGTAGATCATCAGCGCAATAAATGCCAATAAAACAATGATGATGACCAAAGACGCGAGTATGAGTATTTTCATTTCTTCTTCCTTTCCTTCGCTATTTGCTTCTTTTCCCAGCTTGCAAGTTTCATCCACTCGCAACGCGGACCGTGGTAAAAAGCCTTGCATTTTTCATTTAACCAATTAGTGGTCCAATACCACTGTGAATAAAACGGCATAAAACTCTCCCATATTTCTTTTTGTGTTTGTTTTTTACCCATTAAAAAACTTCCATTTGTGTTCGTTGCAGACCTGTTTGCGGTCCTGTTATCTCCATCCAGAAGATGATCAGCGTCAGTCGTTCCTCCTCTTTGCTGTCTTGCGCAAAGGAATTGGCGCTGTGCCAATTGGATCCGTCAAAGCCAATGCATCTGTTATAGACATTGGAAAACCTTATTGTCTCCTCAAAATTGCCATTATCTTCAAGTCGGTATTTCTCCGCCTCCTCACCGGTTATTTGATCGAGATAGAATTGCCGCTTCTTTAAGTTGTTCTTCGTCGAAAGTATCACGCCCTCACTTTCTTTTGGACGAAAGAGCGACGTTCCCGAATTCAAAGACGCGTTCGGCGTTAAATAAATGATGGTTGTATGCACATAGGGAACATCACTATGCACCCATCCCTTGTCGTATTCACTGCTCACTTTCTGAAAATACATCAGCGCCTTGTAACCGACATTGCGGTAATTGCCCTTCAGTTGATCGGTTGTATAAAAATTATGCAAATACTTTTGGCAGGTGTAATTAAACAACGTGTCATTTTCCAGATGCAGTTCTTTCGTGCGCTGTCCCGGCCAGCGTCCCTCCGGTTGCGGTTGGAAGTTTAAGGTGTTCGCGTATTTACGCACCGCGTCTGGATACTTGAAAAAATGATCAATGCAGGTTGTCGGAAAATGCATTACAGCTCCAAGGCAAGCTCGGTCGTCTCCTTCACGCGCCTCGTCCAGCCTCTGCCGAACGTTTTGAAGGTGGAAAGTCCCTCATAATACTTCTGCCTGCTGTTCTGGTAATGATCAATGGCGTGCTTGACGTTGAACTTGTCAGTGTACTCTTTCAGTTTGGCGAGCGTGTTCGGTCCAATCCCGCCGTCCGCTTTCGTGCCGATCAAGGTTTGCAGATATTTGGCCGCGCGGCCCGGACCAGCGTTGATGCCAAAATCAAATACGCATAAGTCAAGACCGGATGGCAGGTCATCGCATTTCATTTTGTCCCAGTAATTCTTTTTATAAATCGGCGCGACGTCCTCCACGGTCAAGTCCTTCATATCTTTGGTCCCGCCCCATTCTTCATAGACTCTTTTGGTGACGCCTAAGTTCGTTTCTCCGCCCGGATCTTCCGGGTGGTTCACATAACCACCTTCGTGATGCAGGATTGTTTTCAAGCATTTATCGTAGTTCTTTTTCATTTTGTCTCCTTGTTTTAAATATAATTATTTCAGCACTATTACGCAACTTTCTTGCAAGAATCTTTTCATATTCCTCTGCTCTCTGTCTTCCTATTTTTGATTTTATGCGACAATGCATAGCAAATTTTTTTAAAAGAAGCCTTTCTTTTTTCTCTTTCTTCGTCCCCTTATCCAAATCTACCTCTGTAACAACGTGCCACGGCTTATTGGAACTGTCAAACTGAAAGCCTGGCTCAACAAGAGCATAAAAAGCCGGCTCTCCGTCAAGATACAGCGGCTTTGTAATATCATAAGGAGGATTCCACTCCTCCCCATCAAAGAAGGAATAGTCATTATGGATCCAGTTCGTTCCTTTTTTATGCCATCTTGATGTATCCTTAAAGAATCTTTGCTTCGCGTATGGACGATAGTTGGAGGAAAAATTCAAAAAAGCCGATTCCGGGCATTCCTTCCACAAGAATACTTTTTCCAAAAAAATGTTCAAGTTCAACAATTCCTTTGGTATCCATTTATTTCTTACCGTCTCCCTGTGCTTGTAAATCATCTGCGCTTCAAAAAATATTCTGTAGCGCTGATCGGACAAGTAGGGGTGATCGTCCTCTAAAAAATATTCTATGGCATCATAAGGAATTAACTTTTTATCCTTGTCAAATTTATTCTGTTTTGATCTCTTAAAAACATCTGATCCATCTCTTCCTCCCTGCCCCACATAGCTCACTTCTCCTTGATACCAGTATTTGTAAATGCCTGCCGGCTTTCCTTTAATAATCATTCTTTCTCCTTGTAATCGGGTTTAAGATAGGTAATGCTTCTTACCCATCCCGTTGGTATGGCGATATGACGACCACCGTCATGCGCGTTTTCTTCATTTGAGTAATCGGCCATCACGACGGTCCTGTCGTCATTTTTCAGAACGAGCCATCCCATCGAATAGCATATGGCCAATTTTTCTTTTTGCACGTCCTCGATTGAGTGCCACCCGGTTGCGCCGTCTTTGGCGTCGAACCACGAAACAAGGACCAAAGGGTATTTTATTTTCGGTTCTTCAAGTTCTCCATCAGTTCTTTCCATAAATCTTTCTCCTTTAGTTTATTCCGTTTGTCTGGAATGGTTTTCGGTTTGTATTTTGACGTGCGAAGCTCTTTCGCCACGGGATTGCTTTTTCTTCTGCTTTTGTAAGTGACGCGATGCATCTCATTCTTTCTCCTATGTTTCCAAATACAGGGGAGTATACTCTCCCATATGCGATCCCGCAACATTAAAATCGAAATATTCGGACGCTTCGTCATACGTCATTCCCTGATCCGTCAATATTTCAAGGATGATTTCCGTGTCGTAAACCACGCGCGTTCGCTGGCCGTCCCAAACGGTGCCGAGTATGGCGCCGTCAAAACCGTCCGCGAAAAGTATGCCCGGTTCATCCGCGCCGTATATGTCTTTTATTTCGTCTCTCGTCATAGGTTCCTGATACCATATTTTTGGAACACGGACAATGGACAAATTACCACGTAACCGGGTTACGTCCAGATTGGCGGAAAACCGCCATTTTATATTTTGTATAGAAGTTTTTTAAAATAATTAAAAAAATATTTTTAAAAAAAGTTCAAAAATGACGTAACCACGTAACCATAGCATTAAATCATTGAAAAATAACAATTATATGGTTACTTTTAAGACGTAACCAGACGTAACCAGACGTAACCTCACAGACTGAGGTTTTTCTCATCAAACAAAAATTTTTATTATTATTATTGTATTATTTTTATTCTTATATAAAATAAAACGTGTATTAAAGAAAAAAAATGCCTAAAATTAGAAACGGACAATTAAGCCCGAAACAAAGAGCGTTTGTAGAGATATTTGTTAAGGAAAATGGGCGGTTAACAGCAACAGAATGCGCCAGGCAGGCTGGGTATTCTGAGAAATCCGCTGTTTCCCAGGCCTGTAACCTAAGAAATCCCAAATATTTTCCAAAGGTTGTTGAAGCTATTGAAGATCTGCAAAGAGAATATGCTGAAGCTAGTAAAATAGATTTTGTTAGACACTCTAGGGAGTTGGCGAGATTAAGAGATCACGCTGTTACAAATGGACAAATGGGGCCTGCTGTAAATGCTGAATTCAGAAGAGGTCAATTAGCGGGTTTCTATGTTGATAGAAAAGAAGTTGTAACCGCTTCTCTCGATAATATGTCCAGACCAGAATTAGAAGCTAAACTTAAAGAGATTCGCGATCACAATATTGTTAATGGTGAAGTTATTGGTGTTGAGGTTAAAGAAATAGAAGAAGTAGAAGAATTAAAATTAGTAAAATCAACTTCCAATAAATAATTAAAAACATTATCTAAACTTAACCCCGTGTGCGTTGACATCCATTCTTGTCGCCCTATTCCTGCAATGAATGGAGCAGTATCTCTCAAATTTTCCCATTTTCGCTTTTACACCACACATATAGCATTTCCGATCAATTAAAACTTCTTTTTTCTTTGGTTTTGAAGTGTTATAGTATTCTGGAAGTTTAAAACCTGTCATTCTTAGTTTTTAATTTCTGTGTAATGACCAATGTCAAATTCATAATCAATAGCAGTAATAAATTTTGCTATCTCTTTTGAATAATTAACAGGAATGTCTATTTCTATTTCCTCAATGTCATCTTCGGATATATCAAAACCACTATCTTCATTTTCTTTCATCTCTTCTTCAAACTCATCTTTGAAAAAAGCAAATCTAACTGATGTGCTAGTGTCTCCAACACAAGTGTATTTATAAATCTTCACGCAACCTCCTTGAGTTCAACTGCATTAATTTCTTCATTACTCCTCCAACGCTTTCTCTAAATACATCAAAGCGTTTCTGACATTTACTTTTAGTTTTTCTTTGCTGTCATTTCTTTTTTTCTCTTTCAAGATCATTTTCTTAAAAGCGCGGCGAACATACAGGTCTGACATCTCCGACACAGGTATGTCTTCGCCTTTGCTTTTGCTGTGATAATATACTTCATTTGTCATCTTCATTCTCCTCATCTTTTACATTTTGTTCATAACCCTCACGAGCAGATATTAAGTGTGAGTCAAAGTTCCAATTAACCTCTGCTACATCTTCTTCCATAGTATCTGCTCTATCACAAAAATGCATTAAAGCTATTAATACATCTGTTACATTGTAGTAACCAGACCTATCTGACTCATCTCCATTTAGACCTAACAACTTTTTAATTTTAATTGCGTCCTCTTTATTAGTCATCTTTTTCTCCAAAGTGATTGTGCATTGAGTTAATTCCCAAGTTATAGATCATTTCCTCGTGAAATTCCTTTAACGCCTTTTCCATTTCTTTTTTTGGTTCAGATAAAATATTCATTATTCTATCTGCCACATAGTGTATACACACTCTGCTATCTTGTTGTTCGTATTTCATTTTATTTCTCCCTCGTTCCATTCCTCGTTCCATTCCTCGTTAAAATGTTCTTCAGCCATTTGGTAAGCAAGGTCATCATCTGTTGCCCCTTGCCATTTATCTAACCACTCCTTTAATGATTTACAATTTTCTATATCAGCAGTAGATTCTTTAAAACCTATAGCACTATCGCAACGATTTACAAATTCGCTAACAGTATATTCTAAAAAATCTTTTTTCATTTCTTTTAATTCTTTTACTGTGTGATTATAAAAATTATGCACACTACAATCAAATTCATTACTCATTTTATTTCTCCTTTTTGTTCTAGATCCGCGTCAATATCTTGACAGGCATTTTGATAACAGGCATCTTCGTCCCACATATCCGAAGTATCTTTATAAATACTTTGTCCTTTTGGATTAAATACCTCATATCCATAAGTTCCTCGTCCTTCAAATTGTTCATCAAAATTTCTATCTTCATAATCCATTTCTGGAGTTTGTTCCCAAATTTTTATGGTATAACCTTTTTCTTTAAAAGTTTTCATCTTTCAAATCCTTCTGTTATATCAACCACATCGATTTCAACATTTTCAAATTTGTCTGTGTCGATAATTGGTCTTAATGCTTTATCAATTAAATAAGAAATATCCGCTTCTCTTAAATCTGTATCTGGTATGTCTAATCTAATACTGAAACTTGTCATTTCTACCACCATTCTGGTTGTGATCTGCCTTTTTCCCATTTAGCGAAAGTTTTTTCGCCTTTATAATAATTACGATAGGCAGTTACGTAATCATTGTCCTTATATTCATCTGGCATACATTGAGGTGGATCTGTAAAATCTCCTTCTGGTAATTTAAATCTTAAATCATTTAATTCTATTTCAGTTATTACTTGTCCAGATTTATGTATTTTGTTAAATCGTATTTCATATTCTTCTTCTATTTCTATAGCATTAACTAATGTCCATTCAAAATTAGAACGATTTTTGCCTACCCATTTTGTCATAGGGTGGTTTGGATAGGCGGGTTTGTATAATCCATCTATTCTACCTGTATAACTTTGAATAGCAGTAGATAGCATTTGACAACTTTCCAACAGCATTTTAGGTATATGCTTATCACATAAATATTCTGCTGAAAATTCTGGTGTTTTGTCTAAAAAAAATATGTTCATCTTTCAAATCCTTTCTGCATTAATTCTTTTAACTTTCTTTTCCACATAGCTTTATACACTAAATCATCTGCAATGCTATGATAAATTGTCCACAAATTAGAAACCCGCCTCCAAAATAAATTTTCTGTCATAGGGACAGAAACATAATCACTAAATTCAAATTTTTTCATTTATTTCCTCTATTTCAAATCTAGTGTTGGAGTATTCGACTTTATCTGGGTTAGGATCACAACCTAACACAAATTCTTCTGCTTCTTCTTTATCCTCTGCCTCAACAATAAAAAACCTTTTTTCTTCTGAATATTCAACTACCTTATATTTTTTCATTACTCCTCCAATTCCCCTATTCCGATTGTGTTATCATCAATCATTTCTTCTGTTGGTGTTCTTCTTACAACTATCTTCCACTTATAAGCTAACTTGGTAAGTGATTTAGCAAATCGCCAAAGCTGTCGGCAATCCTCATTACCAAGATACTTTATATCTTCTTCAAGATCAGTCCACATAGCAGCCGCACTCAGATCATTAAAAGAAGGATTAAGATTAAGATGAAAAAACAACTTACCTTTATCATCATAAATTTTTAATGTTTTTTTTTCATAGTTAAATGTCATTTTCAATCCTCCGCTATATTAAATCGTTCCATAATTAGATCCTCCAACACTCGGTGGACGTCCCAATTATAAATGCCATTGCCTTCAGGTAAACTTGATTTTGCTTGTGGTTTTAAATATCCATAATCATCTTGCAAAGTATGTATGATTTCATTAATCAACCCTTGCACATCTTCATAAGTTTTTAATTCTTTACTCATTTTCAATCCTTTCTGCATTAATTATGTTAACAAATTCTTCAGTAGGAGTTATGGCATCTTTTTCTAGTTGTTCTAAAAAATCTATAATGTCATCAATACAATCACCTATCGTGGTATCTGATCCTTCAGCATCTTTTGGTTTATCTTTTATATCATAAGCACGAAGTCGGTCTTTTATATCGTAAGCATCACATAAGGCACTTGATAAATCATTCAAGCAAATTTCTTCTTTTTTTTCTTTACTCATTTTCAATCCTTTCTATATATCCCATTAACATAGGATAAATTAATTGTCAACAATATAATAATAATCTTTTATATCTTGTTCACTTACAATGTGAGTATAATCTCTTATTTTAATTTTCGTTCCAACATTTTCTTTTATGTTTTCTTCTAACGTTCCATCAAATATTAGTTCTCTAATACTTAAATCTAAATCACTCATTCCGCCCATAATTTATCCTTTTTTTAATAAGGGATTAACACATAACGATAGCTTGCCGAACCGCCCTCATTCTTTATGCCGACTAATCCTTTCTTTATGGGTAGTTTTACGCAACGCACGTGTTCAGATGGCACTACCCAAGCCGTTTTTCTAGCGTCTGTCCATTTCTGGATTATGGAAGCCTATATTTTCAAGGTTCTCCTCAGCTAGAATATCCTATATAATCCCATTAATTTATAAGTCAATAGAAAAAAGAAAAAAAATAACTTGACTTTTATTTTATCCTAATTATATGGGAATAATAGAAAGGATAATTTATGAAGAATGTATTAGTGACTTTTAAACATAGAAGCGGTGAAAATGAAAATCCTGTTTATGTGCTTATGTATAAAAAAGAATCAAAACAATCTGATAAGAAATTAATTCAAAAATCATTTTGGGGTAATGCTGAATTTGATAAGTATATGAATGAGTATTGGATTGATGATACTGATGTTGCAAGTATTGAAAGTAAAAAAGATATTACAGAAGAAGAAATAAAAGTATTAAGTAAATTTGGAATAGTCTGTGGTGTATTATGAAGAAATTAGAATTTATTAAATCTAAAAAGTTATTAAATATTGATAATAACGCTAAAACTGTAAAAGGTCAAAAATATGGATATCTAACAGCTATTCTCTATCTTGCTCCTAGTAATGAAAGCGGATTTAATGTTTGTCCTATGGCTTCAAAGGGTTGCAAAAAAGCGTGTTTATATACGGCTGGAAACGGCGCTTTTGATAATGTTAAGCAAGGAAGAATAAATAAAACGAGGTGGTATGTTCAAGAAAGAGAAACATTTTTAAATCAGATTAGAAAAGAAATTAAATCATTCATAGCAAAAGCAAAAGCAAGAAATTTAATTCCTTGTGTAAGATTAAACGGAACGTCTGATATATCGTGGGAAAATACGGGATTAATGGAAGAATTTAAAAATATTACTTTTTATGATTATTCAAAAATCTATAAGAGAGCATTATCTTATGTTAATGGAGAATTGCCTAGTAATTATCACATTACATATTCATTAAATGAAGATAATAAAAAAGAAGCATTTGATATTTTGAAAAAAGGCGGAAATATATCGGCTGTATTTAGAAAATCTTTACCAAAAAAATATAAAGGATATAAAGTTATAAATGCTGATTTACACGATTTGCGGTTTTTAGATATTAAAAATACGATTGCGGGATTAGTAGCAAAAGGGAAAGCTAGGAAAGATTATTCTGGTTTTGTGTTAGATTAATGAAATACAATTATATTGTTTGGGTTGGTGGTTGTGATGATTATTTTGTTTATTATACCGACGCGAAAAAATCTTATGATTATTGGATTAATCAAGGTTATAATGATGTAATTTTAGAAGAAATAAAAACTTGACAATTAATTTATCCTATGTTAATGGGAGAAAAACAGAAAGGAAAAAATAAAATGGGAGATAGAGTAAGTATATCATTTAAAGATAAAGATAACGACGAAAGCATAATATTATTTCATCATTGGGGAGGAACGAAGTTTCCAAAAGTTGCTTTTGACTGGTTTAAAGACTATAAAAAGAAAATTGATAAAACAGCAAAGAGTAATGTTTCAACGCCAATCACAAGATTTGATTCTAATAATGTTATGGTTCAATTTGTCCAATGGTTAGGACAAGGCGGACATTATAGGCAATGCACTGGTTTTGAAAAAGATGAAAACGACGAATCAATTTATGATGAACCTTTATATAGTGATTATTTAATATCTGATAGCTTGTATTTTGGGAAAGATACAAATGACGGCGATAATTCAGATAATGGGCATTATACTATTTATACGAAAAAATGCGAATTGATAGATGATAAAGGTCAATCCATTAAATGACAACTAAACCAGAAACGATCTTTGGGCGTGATATAATGAAAAATATCAACGCCCATTGGACGAGAATTGAAAATAGAGGTGGTGGCGGTGTTCCAGATTTATACGGAATTAAGGACGGCGTATCGATTTGGCTTGAATTAAAGTGTATTAAAAAAAATTCAATAAGTATCTCTCCGCTACAAATCTCTTGGAATTACAAACACTTTCAAGAAAATGGGAAAAATTATTATCTTGTCCGCGATGCGCGGTCAAAGGTCATCAAACTATACAACGGCGATAAAGGGCGAGAGTTAAAGGAACAAGGTTTCAAATATCCTTGCAACTATGGGGTAATAGTGGAATTTAATCCATCAATAGATTGGAAAAAATTAGAGGAATATTTGTTTTCGTGAACCAATGATATAGGGTGTGGTTTCACGATCCGCGAGCCGCGATTCAGTTTCCTTTCATCGCGGTTCTAGAAACTTGGGCGATTAATCTTCCGATAGTCGCCCATTTTTTTATCCACATTGTTGTAAAAATACAACTTGACATTCCCATTAAATTGGGATAAATATTACCCTCCCTATAGGGTGGGGGAGGAGGAGGAAATAATTTTAATTTTTTCTTGACTTGTGAATAACTTTCCTATATAAATGGGATAATATGAAAAATCAATTTATTTTAATCCATATGTCAGATGACCATTTTTTTATTGAAAATCAAAAAAATGGTAAAGTGATGGAGTTTAAAGGAAAAAACGCGAGGGAAGATGCCTATGCAATTATAAATAGATTGACAAGAAAGGAAACAAATGACTAAAAATAAATTATTCAAGAATAAAGACATTAACAGCGATAAAACTCTTTTTGTCAATTTGGAAGATATTAAAAATCCAATGGACTTGGTTGATGCTTTAACAAAAAGAAATGAATATCATAACAGAAAACCCGTTCCAATGACCGAGGAGCAGGAATATCGGAACGCGGGTATTTCAAAAGAAAAAGCGAGGAAAAATGGACTTCATTAGAAAATTCACATTAATAGCGTCAATCATTATGATTATTGCCATAATATACTTGGCTATACAAATACTTTAACATCACCACCACCACCAGCAAAAAGCGGTCAAATTAATACTTGACCGCTTTTTTATTTCCTATATAAATGGGATAATAATAGAAAGGAAACAAAATGACTAGAAAACATTTTAAAAAGTTAGCAGAAATTTTAGCAAAGCATAATTCAAGAATGGGGGATAATGCTGATCCAG
>VTLG01014821.1_pt1 | contig 25172 bp, 42 predicted proteins | sample 4694571 | NCBI WGS metagenome assembly VTLG01 (sample SAMN12604809, study PRJNA352737) | marine metagenome | biome: ENVO:00000447; feature: ENVO:00000209|ENVO:00000569|ENVO:01000036; material: ENVO:00002151; isolation source: viral sequences binned using virsorter ...
TAGATGGATTACTTAGATTGTTAGGTGTCATCCCTCCTTTTATGGAAATAGATATAGACGTTCTTGATAAGATTGTTGAGAGGGTAGAGGAGAATGTTATAGATAGAATACGACAAGTTCCAATACAAAAAATACTACAATCAGGTTTTAGATGAATGATTTAACAGTTTTCATATATGGAGTGTTTTTCTTTGCTATTGCAGGCGGAACATTTGCATTTATGTGGAAAATGACTACAATATCAATAGAGTCCATAAACAAACCAACTAAAAGAGCCATTCATCCAGAAATGTCTGATGTTCAATCTGGAGATGAACTTTTAGTGTTTAAACCAGAGGACGATGATGAAGATGACGTTTTTGTTGTAAGAAGATGACTAATATTATATCAGATGCACTAAAAGAGGAACTCAGAGCACTTATAAATGAAGTGTTAGATGAGAGAGACCACGAACGTAAATTAAACGGACCTTATGATTTCCCCGAAGAAGATTAAAACTATTGGAGATAGATGCCTCAGAGTTAAGTCAGAAGAAGTCGAATTTGACAAAGATGAGATGGCAAAACTCTATGCAGAGATGTGTCAGGCCATGTGGATGGCAAATGGTATCGGTTTGGCTGCACCACAGATAGGTATTAACAAAAGAGTCATTATAGTAGATGAGACCACAGAAGAACATGGTCAATATGCTCATTTGATGGTAAATCCCAAAATAACGTGGAAAAGTGAAGAAAAGGTATTACTTGATGAAGGATGTCTGAGTGTGCCAGACCAAAATGGGGAAGTTTTACGTTCTAAGTCAATAAAAGTCAATTTTCAGAATAAAGATGGTAAATATAAGAAATGGAAACTAGATGGTATCGCTGCCAGAGTGGTTCAGCACGAAATTGACCATTTAGAAGGTATTTTATTTGTGGATTATTTCGATGATAAAGACAATTAAGAGACTTTTGGGAATAAAACCCAAAAAACATGAAATGAACAACACTAAGTTCAAATGGAACAATGAATATTCTTTTCATCCAGCAATAGATGAAGCGCTTCATCCTCCTACTAGACAAAAAAAGAAAACTGATGTAGAATGAAATTATGACTTTAACCACATTTTCTAAAAAAATAAAAAAGGACACTTCTAAATCTCACTCAATGGCAGAGAATACAGGGTTTGTTACCAATTTTCTCGCTGGTGTGGTAAGTAAAGACAGTTATAAACAACTTATTGCAGACTTTTACTTTATATACACCGCCCTTGAGGAACAAGTAGACAAATTTAAAGATGATCCTTTTATTGCACCTATAGCGTTTGATGAACTCAAACGTGTGCCTGCTCTCGAAAAGGATTGTGAGTTTTATTGGGGTGAAAACTGGAGAAATACTATTTCTCCTACTGATGCCTGTAAAAATTACGTCAAGAGAGTCAAAAAGATCAATGCTAAGTTCTTAGTAGGACATCACTATACACGTTATCTCGGTGACTTGTCTGGTGGTCAAATATTGAAGAATATTGCAAATAAATCAATGGGTTTAAATGGAGAAGGACTGGCTTTTTATGAATTTGAAGGAATTTCCAATCCAGGCAACTTCAAAAACAGATATAGAACAGCTTTAGACAATCTTCCTATAACTTGGTCTGATGGTGAACTAATTATTAATGAAGCAAATTATGCTTTTAAATTGAATATGGACGTTTTTGATGAAATTGGCTCAAGTAGACCATTTCCTCTAATTTCAACTATACAAGGTCTTTTACAATTGGCATGGGGATCACTGAAATCTAAAAAATGACAATTTTCTTTATTATCTTGACCAATTTGGTTCTTTATGTTATATTGAGAGTCCATCTAGTTCGTAAATTTCGTACTTCTTATCGCATCTTTCTACAGGACGCTGACGGTAACAAACAAACTTTGGAGCATACCATACAGTATCTTTTAGAACAGATAGATATACAGAATAAGAAAATTGCCTATCTTTGTGATGAGTCAGAAAAGCAATGGCTAACTATTGAACAAATTAAGATAGTTACAGGTGCAGACAAATTCTGTACAGAAAAACCAAATTCATACCCACAAGAATAATGAGAGACCAAGCATCAGTAGGAGACGAATCTCCAGAAATCAAGTACGATAGAGCATTATCTCTATTTACAGAGTCAGTTTTAGCACCAGATCATCAACTGAGAGGATGTGCTCATAATCAAGGTTGCTTTAATGAACTTATGGAGATTAGGGAACATGTTTTAGAATACCTCAAGACATTAAGAGAGGTCACACATCACACAAATGCAGATGAAAGTGATGAGATAGAAACTGCAAAGTTGATACAAGCAAAGGCTAGATGAGTTTACTTGATAAACAACTTTTGATGGTCAGAAAATTAAGAGAATCTTTAAGTGAGGAAACCAGAGCGTATTTCTACCTATCACCTGTGCTAAATAGTAAAGTAATGATACGGAAAGATAATACATGTGTGTTGAATCCCAAAGAAAAACAGCAAAGAGGTTAATAAAAGTTGCAAAGAAGTTTCCAACCCTCTATAGTAGAGAAGACGTACTCTACGCCAAACTTATTAAAAAAGCGAACAAAAAATCAAAAAATGAAAATCTTTCTTGATACTGCCGTATTTGAAGACATTTACAAGTTTAATCAAACAGGTCTTATAGACGGTGTGACAACAAACCCATCACTCATACTCAAAAGCGGTGGAGATCCTGTAGAAACAATTAAGAAAATATCTGGAGAGTTCCCATTTTTTGAATCCATATCAGCAGAGGTAGTTGCAGATGAAGCTCTTGAAATGGTAAATCAGGCACAAGCGTTCAAAGATATGCAGAACGTGACTATCAAAGTGCCATTGACGGTAGAAGGTCTAAAAGCATGTAAGTTACTGTCAAGTGACGGATTTACAGTGAACGTGACACTATGTTTTTCAGTTGCACAGGCAATACTTGCATCAAAGGCAGGAGCTACATATATTTCACCATTTGTAGGAAGAGTTGACGATAATTCATTCGATGGTTTGGGTCTAGTTAAGGACATTGCGAAACTATATAGAGAACACCTGTCAAGGACGCAAGTTCTTGCCGCATCTCTCAGAAATGTGAAAGATGTTGCAGATTGTTTCTCAGTAGGAGCAGATGTTGTTACCATGCCCCCTGCTATATTTGGCAAAATGTACAACCACATTCTAACCGACAAGGGATTACAATTATTCCAAGACGATTGGAACTCAATTAAGAAAGACTAATGGCATTATCAGAACAAACATCAGAAAGTCTCAAGAAGGCAGAAGTCCATCTTCGTGACGCACTTGCTTTTGCAGCAAGAGTAGAAAAACCTTACGTTGTAAGAGAATTAGGTGGTATTATTGCACATCTAGACAATATTCAAGGAACGGAAACCTTATTTGATAAGATGTCTACCGCTATCGACAGGATGGAAAAGGAACAAGACAGTGAGTGATTTAAGATATCGTGATGAACGTATGGCACTACGCCAACAAACATTTCTTTCTTTAAAAAAATACAACACTCTCGAAAATGTCCGTAACCTCTACGAATTCTGCCACTTATGGGTATCGCAAGGTAAAACCGATACCAGAGGAATCGAAGAAAGTTTTCTTAGATACTGCGAAAACTATAGCAATTCGTAAGGGTTCTATTGCAAGACTCGGCCACATAGAGGGTCGGGTTCTTTTTGTAGGTGACAAACCCCATAGAGGTTTAGATGGTAGAAGACTATCTACATACCTTACAATATGTTTTAATGAAGTCTCTCACGGTGCTATATGTGTTTTTGAGCATGAGTGGGAAAAAGTCAAAGTAATTAAGTATTAATTATGTTCACAATTTACGGAAAAAAAGAATGCCCTCGATGTTATCAGGTAAAAACCGTGTTTGAGATGTTAGGTAGACCTTATGTGTATAAGGAACTAGACAAAGACTATACTACAGAAGAATTTGAAGCTAAGTTCCCCAATGTTATTGCTTTACCTCAAGTAATGATGGATGATAAGGTTATTGGTGATGCAAATCAAACCTTAAAATATCTAAAAGAACATAGGGTCTACAGTAATGATACCTAGTCACATGGACATAAATAAAGGCATAGAACTTATACTCAGAGGAGAGAGGCAACCTAAACCAAAACAAACACCAAAGTTCTTCGATATTAAACTCTCCCTATTTGGTAGAGAATTTAGATTATCGTTGGATATAAAAAAGAAAACCAGTAATTAGCCTTGGGAGGAATCCAATGGAAACAACAGTAATTCTTGTAATATTCAGTATGATGTGCTTTACATTTTTGATATTAGGTGGTATAATTGGCTGGTTAGCCCAACAAAACAATTACGTCAAGATGCAGAGTCAAGTTGCGTATTCTCATCCTGAGATGTATGATGAAAATGGGAATATCATTCCCGACGAAATAGTAGCCTTGAGGTTTGAAAATGACAACAGCGAAGAAGACGACGACGAGGAGTAGAAAAACTACTGCAACTCGTAAGAGATCTACTACAGCAACTAAAAAACCAAGGACAGTGACAGTTAAGAAGAAAACACTGCCACCTAATCCTATGGTTTATGAAATCTTAGAAGCAGTCGATTCTGAGAAAGTAAAAGCCAAAAAGTTAGATATTCTCCGCACTCATGGAGATGATTCTTTCAAAATGGTCATGATATGGAACTTTGATGAGTCGGTTATCTCTGTTCTTCCAGAAGGATCTGTACCATATCAACCTGTAGAAGGTGATGTACAGGCATCTAAAGAACAGGGAATTCCTCAGAGAACAACCATTCGTAATGCCGCAAGACAATTCTACCGCTTCGTAAAAGGTGGTGATGATGCTTTGAATAAGATCAAAAGAGAGAGTATATTCATTAATATTCTCCAGACTCTACCTCAACCAGAGGCCGAGATTCTTGTTCTTGTAAAAGATAAAGCTCTAAACACAAAATACAATATCACTAAGGAATTAGTGGCAGAAGCATATCCAGAAATTACATGGGGGAATAGATCCTAATGAAAGTACTTCACGAGAAGTGTGATCCTAAATTAGCAGAAGATAGGAAATTGCCATACACAGCATATCTTGTTGAATATGTTGATAAAGAAAATGGCGAGGATAAAACATTCTATGATATCACAACATGTTTGAAACAAACAGATATGTTTGATTATTACTATGACAAGTACAAAACAGGTCTAAAAGGTTGGAAACAAACAAAGGGTATTGTTAATCCTAAGTTGTGGAATCCAGAATCTGAGAAAAAAGCTCCCACAAGTAAGAAACCTAATCAGAAACGTAAATGATCAATCCTATAAGTGTTGTCAAAAACACTAGAACAACTTACAACAGGTTCTTATCTAAAAATGTAACTGAGGTTGAAGTTCAATTCAAAGATGAAGACCCAGCTTGGATTCCTATGGACACTTTATTATCCATGATGGAATGGGAACTAGAGGTTAACCATGGCGGAGTATAGTGGCTCATCTCCTATGGGAGACGGTAGAAACGTTGCTGGAAGTAAATATTCTGGCGACTCTAAAGAAGGCAAAGTAGAGATTAATCAAGAAGAATATAAAAAAGTATTGAAGAAGTATAAGAAAATTAAAAAGTATATGAAATCTAATCTGTTTCAGATTAAGATGATGGACGGAACTGAGGAATTAGTGAGTGAACTAACTAAAGAAGCTAATGAAATTGAAAATAATTGATGATTTTCTAAAACCAAAAGACTTTGATATCCTCCAAAATACTTTGTTGGAGGATTCTTCGTTTCAATGGCAGTTCGGTAAAGGTGTAAATACACCTGACGACGGATATTATCAATTTTGTCATGTTTTTTATGCACAGTTTGAACCTAGAAGTCAGTTCTTTTACAATCTCATGCCTATCATAAATGAGTTAGAACCTGTCTCAATAGTGAGAATAAAGGCTAATCTAAATATGAGAACACCAGAGAGACAGGAATATGATCTTCATACAGACGTTGACGATTGTATCACTTCCATCTACTATGTAAATAGTAATGATGGTTATACTCGATTTGAAGATGGTACAAAGGTTGACAGTGTAGCGAATCGTATGGTAGTATTTAATTCAAATACTAAACATGCTGGTTGCTCTCCAACTGATGAACTTCGTAGGTGTGTGATTAACTTTAATTATTTTATTTGACATGGACAAGAACCACTTAAAACTTATAATTAAGAATTTGAAAACTGTAATCGAGGAGTTGGAAGCAGAAGTTTATTCTGATCCTACTGCTTATATTGACGGTGAACACCGTACCTCTGCTCTCGGTTATGCAGATCAAGAAGAAATGTAATGGATGTAAAATTAGTAACAGTTACGCCTGACGCAGAGAAAACAATGGCACATATTGCTAGAGTTTCTAACCCTGCTAATCAGGATAATGAAAAGTTCGCTGGACTATTAAAATACTGTATCAAACATAATCATTGGTCAGTATTTGAACAATCTAGTATGACTCTTGAGATAGAGACAACTCGTGCCATTGCAGCACAGATACTTCGCCATAGATCATTTACATTTCAAGAGTTTAGTCAACGTTACGCTGATAGTACACAGTTAGGGATTATTCCTATTCCTAAACTTAGGAAACAAGATTTAAAGAATCGTCAAAACTCTACAGACGATCTTGATGAGTTTGTCAAACAGAAGTTGGAATTACAAATGAAGACTTTATTTGACTCTGCAACCGCCTTATATCAACAGATGCTAGAGGAAGGAGTTGCAAAAGAATGTGCCAGAATGGTTTTACCACTTTGCACACCGACAAGAATCTATATGACAGGTTCTTGTAGATCATGGATTCATTATATTGAGTTGAGATCCGCTAACGGAACTCAAAAGGAACACATGGACATTGCACAGGCATGTAAAACTGTTTTTATAGAACAGTTTCCAATCGTTTCCGAAGCATTAGAATGGAGAAATGGAGTGGTTGAAATTCAAAAACAAATCAAAAAAGAACTTCACGGAGAAGAAACTTAATGGCAACATACCCTGTAGTCAACAAAACAACTGGTGAACAGAAAGAAGTTGTAATGAGTATTCATGATTGGGATCAATGGAAAACTGATAATCCCGAATGGGATAGAGATTATTCAGATCCATCAACAGTTCCAGGCGTAGGAGAAGTTGGAGAGTGGAAAGATAAACTCACCAATAAACATCCAGGCTGGGGTGAGATTCTAAAGAAATCTGAAAAGGCTGGTGGAATAAAGGGTCGTTTAGCCAATAGAGGTGTCAATGTCAACTAAAAAAAGAAGGAATACTAATAGTCAACATCGTGATAGCACTGTTGGCGCTGGAATGACTGCTAAACAAAGACGTAGGAAAAGACCAATAAACAATAGTGTCTTGGTTGATGTAGAACCTATCACAGATAATCAGAAGATTCTCTTTGATGAGTACGCTAAGGGTAAAAATATATTTGGATATGGTTGTGCTGGAACTGGTAAAACATTTATCAGTTTGTATCTTGCACTCAAAGATGTACTTGACGAAACCACACCATATGATAAGGTGTATATTGTTAGGTCATTGGTCTCTACAAGAGAGATTGGTTTCTTGCCAGGCGACCATGAGGATAAGTCATCACTATATCAGATTCCATATAAGAATATGGTAAAGTATATGTTTGAAATGCCATCAGACAATGACTTTGAGATGTTATACGGTAATTTAAAAGCTCAAGAGACTATTTCATTCTGGAGCACATCATTTATCAGGGGAACAACACTTGATAATTGCATTGTGTTAGTAGATGAGATGCAAAACTTGAATTTTCATGAATTAGATAGTATAATAACAAGAGTAGGGGATAACTGTAAGATAATATTTTGCGGTGATTCTACTCAAACGGATCTTACAAAATCCAATGAGAAGAATGGCATCTTAGACTTTAAACGCATCATCGAGATCATGGAAGATGATTTTGGTGTGATTGAATTTGGTTTAGATGACATTGTTCGCTCAGGTCTAGTAAGAAACTATTTGGTTACTAAACTCGCTTTGTCTTTATAATGTTTACCCACTTGAATAAACTTGGTGATTTTGAGTTAGAAGCCAATACCATAGATGGGGTCAGATATTACACTCTTCCAAGTGGAAAGAAGGCTCCTTCTATTACTTCTATAACTAGTTTCTATAATCGTCAGATATTCAAAAACTGGAGAGAGAAAGTAGGTGAGGAACAAGCAAACAAGATAACAAAAGTGGCCACCGACAGGGGTACTAAGTTTCATGATTTGGTTGAAAAATATCTTTTAAATGAAGATATTAATTCCTTAAAGAACGTATTACCGACCACCAAGGCAAGGTGGATTGCAGCAAGAGAAGCCTTAAACAATATAGATAATATTCACGCTTTAGAAAAACCCCTATATAGTGAGTATTTCGGTATTGCTGGAAGAGTTGATTGTATCGCCGAATACGAAGGAGAATTAGCAGTAATAGATTTTAAAACATCTAAAAAGATTAAACCAGAGAAGTGGTTGGAAAACTACTTCGTTCAAGAAACTGCTTACGCCTGCATGTATTTTGAAATGACAGGCATTTCGGTAAAGAAGATTGTAACCTTAATGGTTGCTGATAATGGAGATGTGAAAGTTTATGAAAAAAGAAACAAAGGTGAGTATATTAAACTTCTTACCAAGTATATTAAAGAATTCGTCACCCACAAACTCGGAGAGTATGGAGAAAGAGGTTAATGAACTCATAAAAGAGAAATTTCTCGATCAGAACAAATTTACAACTGATATCGAGCAACTCGTTCTCACTACTGAACTCAATTATATTGAGGCGTTAGTTAGTTATTGTGAGGAAAATAATATAGAATTTGAATCAGTAGGTAAATTGATAGCAAAACCACTTAAGGATAAATTGAAGGCAGAAGCAACTGAACTAAATTATCTTAAGAGAACTTCTAAATCTAAATTACCGCTATGATATTCTGGATAGGGTTCACTATCATGTTTCTCAATGAGGGATTTGTGATGATGAGGCATGTGTCGCCATGGGCTGCAAAACAGAGAAAAAATCTTATAGAAAAATACGGTGATGGTTGGCAAACCTTTCATGGTATAGTAGACTACGTTTGGGTAATTGTGACCGCTTTGGGGTTTGCATTTTCACCTCACAGAGGTAGTCATTTATACGTCTTTCTCGCCTTTTGGGGTAGTGCATTTACCCTGATATACCTACCTATGTGGGTATCTAAAACTGATAAATAGTTATGTATTAGAGTCGTACAATGAGTGAATTTTTCAAGTCTGCTCCTGTAAGGGCTGCCATGGCAGAGATACAGCAGTTACAAGAAGATATTATGACAGGTCTTGCGATCAATGGTATGAGGCATCCTCAAACACAACAGGAAGGACTTTTACACATTAGCAAGATGAGAGAACTTCTCGAAAAGCAAAAGAACTTTATGTTCAGATTGTCATTAGAGAAGGAAGACGAAGATGCGATTGAAATGAAAGAGCAGATTCTGGAATCTGCTAAGTTTCTAGGTTTACAACCAAATCAAAATATTGCAGAATTTTTTGATACACTATCTGTAACTCTAGATAAACTAGAAGCCAATCTACCCGATTGACTAATACATAATTATCTGATATAATACAAACAATCCAACAATACAAAAATACGGAGAATACTAAATGTCATTTGCTGCATTAAAGAAACAATCCCGCTCAGGTTCTTTAACCGAAAGGTTAATGAAGAAAGTTGAGAAACTAAATGAGAAGGGTAATAATACTGATGAACGTCTTTGGAAACCAGCTGTAGATAAAGCGGGTAACGGATACGCAGTTATTCGATTCCTCCCTGCACATGCTAATTGTGAACTGCCATGGACTCAAGTTTGGAGTCACGCTTTCCAAGGAACAGGCGGTTGGTATATTGAGAATAGTTTAACCACTATTGGTAAGGATGATCCTGTAGGAGAACTCAACAGAAGTCTCTGGAACAGTGGTAGAGAATCGGACAAAGATATTGCTCGTAAGCAAAAGCGTAAGCTTTCTTACTATGCAAACGTCTATGTCGTAAAAGATTCTATCAATCCTGAGAACGAAGGAGAAGTCAAACTATACAAGTTTGGTAAAAAAATCTTTGATAAGATCACTGCTGCAATGCAACCTGAGTTCGATGATGAAGAAGCAATCAATCCATTTGATTTTTGGCAAGGTGCTAACTTCAAGTTGAAGATCAAACAGGTCGCTGGATTCTGGAATTACGATAGTTCAGAGTTTGGTAAGACAGAAGCATTGTTAGATGATGATGCTGAGTTAGAAAAGATCTATGATAAGATCTATGACCTCAGTGAGTTCACTGCTGCTGATCAGTTCAAGACATATGAACAACTTAAGTCACGTTTAGATACAGTTCTTGGAACTAAACAAGTAGTTACTCCTACACGAAGAATCGCTGATGAAGATCTAGAAGATTTGAGTGAAGGTAAAGGTGCTACTGTAGATGAAGAACTTGCTAATCTTTCCGCAGCTGCAACCGCATCTGCAACCGACGAGGAGGAAGATGACGCACTAAGTTACTTCCAGAAACTCGCAGAAGAGTAAACAATAAGAAAGGGGTCTCACGACCCCTTTTTTTTAGCCTCCCCTTAGTCTGGGGTTGTCTGCATTTTTAAGTCGCTTATTGACATATTGTGATGACTTCTTATATTTCATCACATCTTGCATATCTGATACCACACGATCTAGAAACGCTGGTCTTATGACTCTTATTCTTCTTTTGGCATCGTTTATGTCTAATTCATATGTGTAGTTTGATACTGGAAATATATTCTCATGAATAATAGTATTGCCATTGGCATCTTTGACAGTTCCAGCATTATCAACTGTTGACGTATCATTCAGAGATATACCACTATAAGAAACTGTTGCCACTCTTACAGGATTTCTTTCCAAATATCTCATATTGAAATTGGAATCAACTTTTAATCCTCTAGGTACAACTAGTCTACCATTGTCATCTACTAATCTTTTAGTTTCATAGTGATGGATCTCTGCTAATTTTTCATCACTACCATATTTGTCAAGAAGATAATTTCTAAAATCATTTTCAGTAAGAGGCCATTGATCTCTTATTTTTGTAATATTATTCGCTATCAATACAACCCAATCAAATCTAGGATCTCCATACAACTTTTGTGCCACTTGTTCTGGCCTTCCATCACCTACGATTGTATAATCATCAAAACCTGTGACAACATCCATCATGTCATCACGGATCTTAGCTCTTCTAAAAATGTTTTTAACTTTTATAAATTCATCATTAGAACTCCTGTCGGTAGATCTAGAAACGTAATTTATATTTGGTAGATAAGAAAAATATCCTTGCATTTTAGTATCCTACGTCAGCTGTGTAAGGTGAATCTTGTCTTATAAGACTTATAGGCATTAGATCGCCTGGATTCTCTGCTCTTTCATTATCCTTATTAAACGCCCTGCCTGGTGCTATATTAGGACTGTAATCTGTATTATATATGGGTTCTAATTCGTTAAATTTAAGTGACATCTGTACAGAGACAGGTTGACCGCCTTGATATGCCATCCACATTCCCTCTGGAGTGTAGTTAAGGTTTATATCAGTTAAAGCACATGGTTTAAATTTATTGACACCAAGAATATCTTTGTTACCAGCAGTAAGATATCTTAGTCTGAATATGTTTGGAGTTCCCAAGAAGTAAGTAGGGCCACCAGCTTGTCCAGTTCCAGCTGCATCCGCACCAGTTTTTCCTGATACAAGTTTCTTCAACTTTCTAGGAGCAGACCATTGTTTTAAAGCACGAATTATCATTCTTACCTGTGCTGCCTCTCTTATATCTCTTGGACTCATCAACCAATTAAATTCAAATGATCTTAAGGATACACCAGCAAATAATAATTCTGTATTTGCATTGGCAATCACACCAGCAGTTCTACTAAGTATAGTATCTGCACTTACATCATATCCCATATCACCAACTAATTGACTAATCTCGTTTGCAAATAATTCTTGTCTACCAGATTGTTGAGTTGAACTTCTAAGAGTTGCCATAGTGTTTTTAAGGAACGCTTGGAAGTTACCGAGTCCAAGTTTACCCGCTATAATTTGTGACATACCATTACTCATAGACGCTCTTACAGCATCTAATGCTTGGTTGTTTATATTATCCTCTTCCCATTTTCTTGCATTACCATCTATCATATTATTGGGCATAGGCAACATGAGACCAGCACCTAACTTCTTTCTATATGGTGATGATCTTTGAACTCCATATGCTGATCCTATATTATCAGGATCAGTTGCAGTAGCGTAAGGAGCTTGATATGAATAACATGTTATAGAAAAACGATCCTGTTGATCAGACATATCCATTGGATACTTCACAGTTTGATAAAACATTATATCTTCTTCATTATCGTAATTCTCCGCTCCTCTTACAAGAACGCCAGTAGTTCCAGTAGGTAATTCTAAATTATTTTCTGAATCTAATTTTTCTTCTAGAGCCCTAATCTTTTTAAATAATCTCTGTTTTTTGTTAGTTGGTGCTTGTTCCAATTCTGCTTCAAGTCGAGCTATTTCTCTCTCTATTTCAGTTGCATACTCTGATTTAGTTGCAAATGTTGGTACATCATCATTAATTGCAAGGGCATGATTTTTTGTTGCATCTTTGAGTTGGTCATTTACAACGCCCTTATACACTGGTGGGACCGACCCTTCCACTTCTTGTAGTCCGTCTATAGTTACATTTGTTTGCCTGCCTCTATTATTGTCTATTGGTTCTGATATTTCATTTTTATCCCATATTCCATTTTCATATATTGGTTTTGCTCCTTGTAATATTTTTCCTGATGAGTCAACAGGATATATCGATGTCTTTCCATCTTTGTAGAAAGTTTTATATTCTTGCACCCTTCCTACGTTTCCCTTGTTAGTTTTGGAAGTTTTAGGCACTGTTTGCTTTATGACAATATCCGTCTTTATTTCTACTCCATATACGGATACGTCGTTTGGGAATCTAGGATCTGTCATTTCTTCCAGTTAAAAGCTCTTGTCTTTGGATATCTCATACCACTTTGTTGTATGAATTGTTCTGTAGGGAATTTAGAAATTTCCCCCCAATCTTCTGATCTTGGAACTTTTTGTAAGTTTCCTATACCAGAATACAGATATTTGTGTATGGCATTTTTAGGCACGGATGCTCCGCCGCCGCTATTTAGTAAGCTCACCGCAACGGAATCACGATAATCTGGATTTACATAGTGCAAATTACATCCAAGAAACCCATCTCGATAGAAAGTAAGTGCTACTGCAAGTGGTTGAGTATCCCAAAACTCGTATCTTTCTGGGAAAGATGGACTGTATGAGAAGAAAAATAAATCACCAATAGATATTCCTCCAGTATCTTGTGTACTGACATCTATATTTTGCACCTCCGATAGGGCATTAGATAGTGCATTAACATACCATGCACCATCTCTTCTACTACCAAGGGCTTGTTCTTTAATATCTTCTGCGATCATGTGAGATACCTAAATCGTCTTCGGTCATGATTTTAAATTCATATTTTCTATCAGCACAGTATTGTTCTGCTGCTTTCCACTTCGCTTGATTAATAACCCATGTCTGAACATCGTGAGCCCATGCCTTAGTTCTCCTCTTCGGATTCTTTGGTGGGGCTTTACATTGTTTCTTTGGTTTGACTTCAATCACTACAGACCTTTTCTTACCGTTTGCATCTTGATATTTGATAAAGAAATCGGGAAAGTATCTGTGTACTTTTCTATCTAGAGGATTTTTGTATGGTATGAAAAATTCCTCTGATTGCCATTGACTTATGTTCTCTGTTAAATCACAATACTCCATGAACTTTTTCTCCCAAAGAGAACGATAAATGATCTGAGTGGGATCGCCTTTATACTTTTTTGCATGTTTTGGTTTAAATTTACCTTTATAAGCCATATACATAGTATGGTAAGTCATAACTTTATTTAGATGGCAGCAGGTAGACAGACGAATAAAAATTATTTTCAGAAGATAAGACCCTTCAATGCAGGCACTACACCTGATGGTATTTCAAAAGGTGAATTTGATCTTGCATTTCAAGAAGATTTCCAAACTGCATTGGGAGCTCCCGCTCTCTCTAGTTTTTATATTGTTAACCTAGATTTAGCAATGGGAACTAGTAATTCAGACGGTGCTGAAGAGAGTTTAGAAAATTGGTTGGAATCATGTGGAGTAATGAACTCTGCCAGTGGTATTCGTAGATACTCTTTATTAGCAACAGAAGCAATATTGCCTGGAACAGCGATGTCTACTCTAGAGGAGCAAGGAAGTAGACAAGGTATAACTGAGAGATTTGCCACACAGAGAGCATATAATGATATTGCTATAACTTACTATATCCCATCAGATTATACTTCTTTGAGATTATTTCAAGAGTGGATTAATTTCATGAACCCACTATATTATAAAGGTGGTGTTGGTGGTGGTGATGATGTAAGACTTACTAGTGGATATACATCTGGCTATCCAAATGCAACTGATTCAAATTCTTTTCATAGATTTAGATATCCAAATGAATACAAAAAAAGTTTGACTATTACTAAATTTGAAAGGAATGTCGGTCAAACTAGATCAGCATTAAAGAGTTTTGAGACTACTCCAGAGGAAGAAAGGGGTAAGTTTGCAACTTTTCGTGAAGACCCAAATGATAATTTTGAATTACAAAAAAAATATGGTTTGTTTGATCCAGAAGCAATAAGTTATAAATTTATAAATGCTTTTCCTACATCTATACAGGATGTAGCTTTAACTTACCAGAACTCAACAGTTTTACAAGTAACAGTAGAATTTGCTTATGACAGATATGCCATAGTAACTAATCAAGGTAACATTGGTGAACAAGATCGCAGCAAACCATCAACTGCTGAATCTAATCAAGGTGAAGTAATTAGTGATGGTAGTAATAAGACGAATGTTGAAATTCAAAATACTGCTCCAGCTGGACAACAATTTGGACCTATGGCAAGTGATATGAAACTCAAAGAAAATATCATTAAGGTAGGTAATTCACCATCTGGTATCAATGTTTATGAATGGAATTATATTGGTAAATCACAAAGATATCGTGGAGTGTTGGCACAAGAACTTCTTGAGTCACATCCAGAAGCAGTTACTATGTGTCCAAATGGATTCTTAGGAGTCTATTATGGTAAGATAGATGTTAAAATGGAGGCCGTAAAACCCCTCTAAATAATAAAGAATAATTACTTATTATGCCTTTACCCAAGATTACAACCTCTGAGCATGAATTGGTATTACCTTCAAACGGAAAGACTGTAAAGTACAGACCGTTCTTGGTAAAAGAAGAAAAGATACTCATACTTGCTTTAGAAAGTGGAAACCAAAAAGAGATCACTAACGCAGTTAAACAGGTCATAAAAGCCTGTGTAATTACGAGAGGGATCAAAGTAGAACAACTCCCTGCCTTTGATATTGAATATTTGTTTTTGAATATTCGTGGAAAGTCTGTTGGTGAATCAATAGATCTAATTGTCACATGTGGAGATGATGGAAAGACTGAGGTTTCAGTCAATGTTCCTATCAATGATATAGAAGTCATTACATCAGAGGAACATACTACAGATATTGAAATTGGTGATGGATACACTGTCAAGATGAAGTACCCTTCTCTTACTCAGTTTATTGAAAATAATTTTACAGATGATAAGGACGCTGTTGACCAGTCATTTGATATCATAGCATCATGTATTGACATGGTATATAATGAAAAAGATATGTTCTCAGCAGCTGAGTGTACTAAAAAAGAACTAAGAGAATGGGTCGAATCATTGACATCAGCACAGTTTGCAAAGATTGAAAAGTTCTTTGAAACTATGCCCAAACTACAACATACTTTAAAGGTAGTCAATCCTAACACCAAGAAAGAAAACACTGTAATACTAGAGGGGCTAACGGATTTTTTCGCCTAGGTATGTCTCATATGAATCTTGAGACATACTTCCGAATCAATTTTGCTCTCATGCAGTTCCATAAATATTCTCTAGCAGAAATTGAGAATATGCCGCCTTGGGAAAGGGACATCTATGTTGGATTACTAAGACTTCACATTGAAGAAGAAAACCTAAAACAAAAAGCTAGAGAAGCATCAATCAAAAATGGCTAAATTGGGATCTATCTTAAAAAATGTCGGGAAGGCAACGAAGAAGATTAATCCTGGCAAATTTTTAAAGGGAAAAAAAGAAGGTCTATTAAAAAGTGTCAAGGGTGGAGTAAAAGGTCTACAACAGACTAAGGTAAAGGGAAAGAACTCTCTCTTAAATGTTAAGAGTCTAGAACCTATAAGACCAGATTTAAAACAGGGTGGTGTAAGGAAAGTAAGGAGACTTGTAGAGAATAGAGTCCAGACTCTTGTTCCTAAACTCGCTAAGTCAGTAACCTCAAAGGTAAATCAATTCGATCCTAACGCTCTTCTAGGAAAGATATTTGATGGTGGATTGAATTCATTAAACAGTTTCGCATCTGGTTTAGGAGGATTGAAGAACTCTCTACAGAGGAACTTAGAGTTTTTAAAAGAAGCTAAGGGTATAATTGTTGATCTTATCACTAAGATGGCCAAGGCGAAACCGAGAGGTGGTGGTGGATTCTTCAAAGGTTTGATAAAGAATATTGCAAAGGTAGGATTACTGGCAATGGCCTTCAAGGCAGCGCCAGCAGCGATGGGTGTTGCTGCAGTCGGTGGTAAGATAGCTTTAGGTGCTGGTGTTCTCGCTGCTGGTGGTATGCTTGCAGGGAAAGCTTTTGGAGCAGTAAAAAGAGGACTTGAAAAGAAAAAACAAGGTGCAGATAAGATAGACGGAGATAAATTCAATGAGATTATAGAAAGGTTCCAAAGTGAACTTAACATGATAGAGAAGAGGAAACGTAGGCGAAAAGATGACGAACCAGAAAAGGATGAACAAGAAGAAGTAAAGAAAGATGAAACAGATCCAACTACTGATACAACTGAATCTAAGGTAGAACCACAAGAAGAGGTTATGGGTGGATCTCCCAACGCCATATTGAAGATAGAAGAGGGTGGTAAGATGATTATCACTCCAACTCAGGGGGGAGAAGAGAAACCTGATGACAAGGGAGGAAAAGAATCAACAACAAAACCAGCTGCAGAAAAAGAAAAACCACAGGGATTAAAGAGAGTCGCTGCTGGGTTCATGGACTTTGCTACAGGAAACATGTTTGATTTTGATTCTCGTGGATCAAGTGTAGATGGTCTCAAGAGATTTCTTAAGGGAGATAAGGGAGAGTCTGGTGATAAAGGAAACAGAGGTGCCTTAGGATCTAAAGGAGACTCACCCAGAAGAAAAGAATTTAATAGAAAGAAGGAATTTCTAAAAAATCATAAAAAGTTTGGTGGAACTGGTAATGAAATTACAATAGGAAACATAACTTATGTACCTGGCGATAAGGGGTATCAGGATGCCATCAATTCAGTTAGTGATACAACATATGAAGCGGGTGCAATAACCCCTCTTAGTGAGGTAAAACCAGCACCATCCGATGCTGCTGGGGCGCTAGAAGTATCTAAGGATATTGCTCAACCAGCCATACAACCCTCTGGAAAAAGTGGTGGTGCAGAGGGTGGAATACTTCCTGTTCCCATACCAGCACAGGATAAGAAAAGAAGAGCTGGTCAAAGTCCTATACAGAGAACACAGAATGCTACAAAGAATGTAGTTCCCATTCTTCCAGCTATTGATATGAGTAACATTCATATTCAATATTCTAGATCCGTGTTTAACATAATAGATGCAATGTAATGAGTAAAGCAGCAATCGCCACAGTCAAAAAGAAAGCTCAGGGTGCTGTAGATAAGGCAGAGGGTGTCATATCAAGGTTTTCTCGTTTCATGGGAACCACCAGTACGAGTATAACTGGTGATATTCCAAGCAAATCCACTTTAAAGAAAGCAAGAAGGTTTGCAAAGAAGTTCAATTCTGGTAAGAGTGGAGGATTCAGTAAAGCTTTATTGGGTAGTGCTTTGCTTCTTCCTGTAGTTCTAGGAGGTGCGTTGAGTAAAGCTAAAGCCGCATCACCAACAGATGTTCTCAATCAGCAGTATGGTGGCGATGAACGTGCCATGAGAGAAGATCTAAAAGCAGAAAGACAAAAGGTAGATGAGGGATTGAAAAATGTCAACGAAAATGCAGATGATACTAAGAAGGTAACATCAAAACAAGAATCTGAGTTAGGTTCAAAGAAAAAAGAAGATCCACAACAACTAAAACCAAAAGAGGGTGAAGAGGGTGAAGTAAGTGAGGGTGAGGAAAAACCTGATCCTAAGAAATTCATTGGTAGAAAGAAAAAGGGATTGGATGTTGATAAATTTGAAGCTGCTATTGATAAGTTTATCTTTTTATCGAAACAAGGTAAGTTGTTTGGGGGAGGACCTAATTTAATAGAAAAAGTGTGGAACTTCATAACAGACACTACTGAGTTTGTTGTAGAAAAAACAAAACAGGTTGCATCTTTCATTAATAATTCTGATGCAGCAAATGTCGTTAGAGATGTTATTGGAAGTGAGAAAGATGATGGGTATTTGGGACCTAAATGGATGGGTATAAAGAATCCTTTTGCAAACAAGAAAGATGAGGAGATTACAGAACAACTTACAGATGGTGCTGTTGATGAAGAAGGTAAAACAGTTCCAGTTCATTTAACTAAAGCTACACCAACTGAAACAATGATGGGTGATAAGGTAGAACCTAAATCAGAAATGACTTATGATCTACCTCCAGAAGTTGCAGGGGATGAAAAGTTCATGTCAGGTATAGCTGATTTGTCTGAGAAGTACAATATTCCACAGAATGATATTCTCGCTATGATGGACTTTGAAACTGGTGGTACATTTGATCCAGCACAGAAGAACATAGGTCCTGATGGTACGCCAGAAACAGGATCGGGGGCTACTGGTTTGATACAGTTCACGCCTAAGACTGCTGAGGGATTGGGAACTAGCACAGACGACTTATCTAAAATGTCTAGATCAGAACAGTTAGAATATGTTGATAAACATTTTGAAACTAATTTGAAAGGTCGTTTAGGTGATGAGGGTGGAGATATATCTGATCTATACATGAGTGTATTATTCCCTGTTGCCGTGGGTAAACCAGATGACTTTGTTCTCTTTGGTAAGGGTGCAATGGAGGGATATACTGGCACAGCATATGAACAGAATATAGGTCTAGATGCTAATAAAGATGGTAGTATAACTAAGGTAGAAGCTGCTGCGAAAGTTATTAAGTTAAGAGACAAAAATGTGAAGAGTGATGTGTCATCTGTTGAAACTTCTTCCGTTGATAAGATGACAATACCTTCACAATATATGGATTATGATTCTCCAATGGGAGGAGAAGAATCACAGTCTATCGTAATGATACCTCCCAATATTGAAAAACCACAAATGCCACTACAACAAGCATTTCAACCCAATGGTTCTGGTATACAGGATATTATATTCTTACCACCTGATACAAATGCTATGATCTCTCAGTTAACAATTCAAAGTTTAGGTGCTAGTTAATGTCAGCAATTTTAAAAACACAATTTAAAAAAGTCATAATTACACCTGAGCAAGAGATTGTTTTTAAAAAGGGTGGATCGGATGATGGATCTAAGAATACCGCTGACGCTCTCAACATTACACCAGCAGTTGTAGCATTTGATTATTTCGAGGATCTTTTATCGCCATCTATAACAGTTAATTTAAAAATATCTAACACTTCTGGTCTATACAGTTTAGTTCCGATCAGAGGTTATGAAAGAATTGATCTTGTAATAGGAACTGCTTATGGTGATATAACTTTTGGAGATGAGGATAAAAATCCTCTATATGTTATTGGAATTGAAGGCTTGACGCAGACAGAAGGACAGGAAATATTTACTTTAAGGTGTTCTACTTTAGAAAATTTAAAGAATGAAACTTCTAGATGTCAAGTTAGATATCCAAGAGTTCCTATCAGCACACATGTAAATACTATCTTAGAGGAAGTTCTTCAAGTGGATCCTGATAGAATAGTAGAGGTTGAAGACACAGTAACTTCATATGGATTCATAGGAAATAATAGAAAACCTTTCCATACTATTACATGGTTATGCCCCAAGGCGATTCCCAGTACAGCTGGAGTCAAGGGAACGGCTGGAAGTGAAGCAAAGGGAACTGCTGGATATGTATTTTACGAGGATTACAAAGGGTTTCACTTTAGATCTGTTGATAGATTAGTTGATGCAACACAGATAGAATACCCAACAGATAGCGATGAATTAAAAAAATTAGGTGTAGAGACATATACATATTCAAGCACTATCGATAGAAGTGGACAAGAAAAGCAAATAATTAAACATTACACAGATAAAACTACAAATTTACAGAAAAATTTAAGAGTTGGAATGTATGGTAACTTGACATACTTCTATAATCCATTAACATGGAAAGCAGATGCGTATTTGTTCAATCTAAAGGAAGAAATTGGCGATAACATAAAGACTGCTGGCGACAATGTTCCCATACCACAAGGAGATATTTCCACATTCGCTTCAAGAGTTTTGGTAAGAATTGGTGACACAGGAATGTGGGATCCAGAATTAACAAAAGTTGATGATGAAGTTGTGGATTCGGGGAGAGATAATACCGACATGGCAAAATCTTTCGCTAGATATTCATTGCTCTTCCAACAGTCACTAAATATAGTTATACCATGTAATATTGGCCTAAGGGTTGGTAGAGTGATAAAGATTGTCTTTCCCTCCGTAGGACCTGAGGAATCAGGTGGAAGAGGTAGTAAGGCAGCTGATACAGAACTCAGTGGATTTTATCTCATCAGAGCTTTAAGACACCACTTTGAGTTAAATGAAGGGACAAATACAACATCCCTAAATCTCATACGAGATTCATATGGAATACAATAGGAGAAACTATGGAATCAATAGAAAAACACATAGAAAAAGATCAAAAGATCGCTAGCGATCCACTAGCAAGCCCTGCAGCACGCAGACACGCTAAAGTGGAACTAGAAGAACTAGAAACATACGCAGAGCATCACAAAGAAGAGATTGCAGCGGGAGATCATCATGACCCTAATGCACTAGAACTATTCTGTGATATGCACCCAGACGAACCAGAATGTTTGGTTTATGACGACTAATGCTGGACAGTGCCCTTTTAAAGACCAACTTTGTTGGACGAGATGGATTCGTATGGTGGATTGGCCGAGTTGCTGATTCGGACGTTTGGCGTAACGCATCCACAGATACGGATGCTGGATGGGCATACAGATGTAAAGTTAGAATAATAGGATATCACCCCTTTGATGAGGAGGTTCTTCCTGAGAACGATTTGCCTTGGGCTCATGTTCTGGTAGATGCCACCTCTGGAGCTGGCCAAGGTTGTTATGGACAGAGTTCAAGAATGGTTGGGGGAGAAACTGTTTTTGGTTTCTTTATGGATGGTGAGGAAGCACAACAACCAGTTATATTCGGTGCATTAGCAAGACAAAATAGTAAATCTGGATATGGTCCCCTTAATACAGATAATATTGCTGATGCAGAGGCAAATGCTTTTGGAGTATCTACTGGTAGAAAAATAGGTGGACAAACAACAATGCCTCCATCTGGAAATACTGAAATTGGTGGGGATACCGATGATTATACTACTACAATAGATCCAACCTTCGGACATGAAATAAGAACTTTTAATCAGAATAAAAAGAATGCTGAAAATAAAGTTGGTAAGGAAACAAACGGCGACAAAAAGGGCGAACTAGAGGGTGGTGGAGAAGGGGTAAGTAAAGAAAGAAAGATTGACCAGACCTTCAGTAATACACAAACAGGCCCACATAAACTCAATAATGGTTGTAAGGACGACGCTGTAGGAGACATAGCACATAAGATAGGTAGTTTTCTAACCACAGTTAACTCTTTGACCGAGTTTGCTGGAGAATATATTGATGTAGCACAGAACACAATAAAAGATATTAGGAGACTAACTGGTAAGGTTGCTAGGTTGATAAGTGCTGCAATGAAAAAGATCATGAACCTTATTAGAGAGAAGGTCATGAATTTTATATCAAAACAATTCAGAAATCTACAAGCACTAATCATCCCAGAACCACAAAAGCCATTCATCTCCAAGGCTGTACAAAAGATTCTGGACATAATTTTCTGTTTGTTTGATACTGGTTTCAACGATCTGTTCGACCTGATAAAAGATATGTTGATCGATATGATTGGTAAAGCGATAAACCCAACAGTTTGTGCTATTGAACAGGCAGTAGCAAACCTTTTGGCAAGTGTATATGATACTGTGAACAGGATGCTCAAACCAATACTAGACGGATTAGATTGGTTGAGTGGTTCATTAGGAAAGGTTGCTGGTTTATTTGGGAAGATAAGCAGTTATGTTGATATGTTATTATCATTCCTATCATGTACTGAATTAACATGTAAGGAGTATGATGATTGGACACAATCTGGAGGAAAATCTAAATTGCCATCGCCTGACATGGAGAGTGTATTAGACAATGTAGAAATATTCAAAAAAATAGAAAACTTTGCTGATACATCTGGTTTCTCAGGTGACAATGAATCTGGTTCGGGAGTTTACGATGCAAGAGCGAGATTCTCTCTTCTTAGTATGATGGGTGGAGGAGCGGTAGAGTTCTTTGATTGTAATAATAAAACTAATAATCCTCAGACTCAGGATGATTTGGCCATGTCAGTTCCGCCAGGCTTTACTTGGAGTGAGTGTATCCCTCCAAAAGTAGAGGTTCTTGGAAATGGAACAAAGACCGCAGTTTTAATTCCTATTGTTTCCTCAATAGATGGAAGTATATTAACACTAGAGATTATTGAACCAGGCAGAAATTATACTGATACACCAACAATCTCGATTATTGATAAGACTAGACATGGTGGTGGAGCAAGAGCGAAAGCAATTATAGATGATGAGGGTAAAGTTGTAGATGTTTATATGATATCGCCTGGATTTGGATATTGTACATCAACGAATGTAATTCCTCCAAAATATCCTGTTACAGAGGATACTGATGAAGAAAATCCATTTATAACATTCACAACTCCAGCTGATGATGCGGTTGGTGTAGAAACATCTGTATCTCTTTCGGTTACTTTCAATGAACCAATCGTCAAAGGGAAGGGAGAGGTAGTCATAACAGAATCACTAACCAACGTTGTTCATGAAAGGATTAATGTAAAGAGTAAGAGAATAGAATTTTTATCAGATAGAATCGTTAGAATAGATCCCAAGAACGATCTAAGAGGCGGTACTGATTATTTTATTACAATGTCGGAAGGATCATTCTTAGATATGGCAGATAACCAGTTCGCTGGTATAGGAAGAACAGATACTTATAACTTTACCACTAAAGGAGTTTCTGGAATAGGAAGTGAAGCAGTTGGTATTGTTACCACTTTGATTCCATACAGGCCTGGAATTGGATATACGTCAGGAGACAATGGACAAGTTGGTGCATGTACATTCGATTTAGTTTTAACTCCAGCTGGATCTATCGCTGGAATCAATAATATAAATTGCCAAGATAAGCATAAAGTCGTACCAGAAGTCACAATAAATACCAAAACTGGATTGGGAGCGGAGTTACTTCCTGTTATATCCTATAGCCCTGACTTTGTTTCTGATAGTGGAACTGCCCCAACTACTGATGGTGGATTCGGTGGTGGTAGGACAGGAATACCTACACCAGATGGTGCTAGAGCTGGTGGAAATCTATACATTAAAGTTATAGATTGTGTATATGGTTTGGGTAAGACGCAAGTTGGTTGGGTCAATGGTAATCCCTACTATGGTGATTTCCACGTTCACCCATCAACAGGTGTTAGAATGGTAGGAAAAGTTCATATAAATGAGCCTCATGCTGTAATATATAACACAAAGGAAGAGAGTCTAGGGCAACCAGCGCCAGTGACCTATACTCAACCTAGAACAACCAATACTCAGACACCACAAGCCGATGTTTCCGACTCCACTGTCACAAGTGAAACTAACACAAGTGATACTAGTTCAACTACAACAAGCACTCCAACAACTCCAACAACAACGCAAACAACTACAGAAACCAGTAGTACACCTCCTCAACAACAGCCTCCTACTCCTCCTCCTACTCCTCCTAGTGGTGGCGGGTCTTCGGGATCAGGTGGAGGATCGCAAGGCGGCGGTGGCTATGGCGGAGGATACTAAATGAGTGATAATATAGACAAACAAACGCCTAGTACTAAAGAATATCATTCAACCTATCCAGGCTTCCGAGTTACTTCTGGGATAAAAATTCCTGATGGGGATTTGAAAGGTAAGTATACCGATTACGCAGTAATGACTGACGAGATTCAAGGTATTGCCTTTTACAAAGATGGTTTACAGAAGTTAGTTGTAAATGGTTGTTCCTATGAAACTGTAGGACTGAAGGTAGATGAAGGAGATTTTGCAAAGATAATTTCTGCTGAGTATGGTAACATCTTAATTGAAGCACAAGATGGAGATATTGAGCTACGAGCAAGAAATATAAGAGTTCACGCCAACAATGATGCTGATGGTGAACTTACATTGAAAGCAACTAAACACATTTATACCAAGGCTCCTATTATTGATATTGATGGTAATCTTACAAATGTCTTAGGGAAGAAAACATTGAGTATGGGTGGCAACTTTGTAGATGAATCTGGAGGTGTAGAACTTTCATCTGGAACTCAAACCGATTCAAAACAAGGTGGTTTCTTGGGAATGGTTCTTTCATTCACTAGTAGATTCAAAGATTTCTTAGGTTAAATGGCACATACTTGTTCCATAATTAATATTGGTGATAAACTCGTTGTAGGAGCTTTAGATACGTCTTTCCTACCAGGCGTACCAAAAGTATTTCCAGGCACAGTTTCTGCTAATGGACCATGTTTCTTTGGATTAGTTCCTAATATTGGAATACCACAGGCTGCGGTCATGATCGGCCCTCCTATGAATATTCCAGCACCAACTTCTTTACAAGTTGATGGAATTTCTATTTTTAGGACAGGTATAACTAATTTCT
>VTLG01000915.1_pt1 | contig 25168 bp, 50 predicted proteins | sample 4694571 | NCBI WGS metagenome assembly VTLG01 (sample SAMN12604809, study PRJNA352737) | marine metagenome | biome: ENVO:00000447; feature: ENVO:00000209|ENVO:00000569|ENVO:01000036; material: ENVO:00002151; isolation source: viral sequences binned using virsorter ...
TTTGATTGTGAGGGAGTCAGGTAAAGGTTTATAAGTCATTGAGGTTCTTCTCCACCACAAATATAACCTATCACTTTCTTACCTTTATATTCGTGATAATAATGATTACTCATAAATGTTTTCTTTTGTTTTTCAACAGTAGTGATATTAGAATGAAACCAACTGCTACAACTGTCTTGTATTTCAAATGTGTCTAGCTTTATATCTCCACCAAAAGTTAGATACAACAAAGTAATCATTATAGGTTTCATCTTTTAAAATGTCTTGGTCGCCATTTGTTACAGACATAAACATCTTTTACACCAAAACTTTTATAAATATTACAAAATGATCTTTTATTACTGTATTGTCCACAGTTCCCACAGCTACCTCTACCTTGTGATAGTTTGAAATCCTGTGGTAATCTAAAATCTATTATCTCACCATTAGGATAGAAGTTACTTCTTTTTATCATCTTCTATTTTAGCTTTATAAAATAATTTAAGGAAAGCCCTATAAGCACCACCACCATTATAATCTTCTTCTTTATCAGCATCTTTTTTAAGCTTATCAAGCATTTTATGAAAGTCTTTAGCTTCTTTGTTAGTTGTGGTCATTATCTGCCTTGTCCTCTATATCTTTTTTTTCTTGGTGGTATTCTTTTTGAATAACTCTTTGCGTGTCTTCTTGGTCTTTTCTTCCTAGTTCTTTTAACATAATTACTAACTCCAAAGAGAGGTCTTTTCTTAGCCATCTACTTTTTCTGCTTCTATAATTAATGGTAAAGGTTCTGTAATGTTTTGTGTTTCTATTTTATCACGCATATTTAAGACGTTCTTGCTGAGCCAGACCATCATATTAGGATTGCCTTTTTTAATTGCGTTCTCCCACATCTTTTTTCTTAAAGATGCTTTTCCTTTGTTTTTATTTACCTCTATTATTTCGGCATAATTTCTTTGTAATGTTCTAGCTGATACTCCCATAACACCACCTATTTCTTCTTGAGTGCAACCAATAGATGCCAAAGAACCGAGTATTTTTAAATCAATGTCCTTTTTGGGTCTGCCAACAGGTTGTCTTTTTTCTGCCTTAATTGTCTTATTTTTGTCGCTTTTCATTTGCCTTATTTATAACTCATTTCCCCAAGAATCCCAACCATTAACTCTCTCTCTTGCAAACAACTCAATTCTTGGTAAATCTCCACAAAGTTCTATAATTCTATCTCTTACACAATCAGGTTTTCTACTATGCTCTCTACGATCTGCAACAACTAATCTATCTACGTTTTTACCTATTCGTTTTGGTTTTCCTTTAGTTGCTAAAATACATATTTCGTTATTTGCTCTAGTCCAATATCCTACTGATTTAAAATATAAATTTTTAGATTTATTTTTGTTAGTTTTAACCCAATGGAATCCTACTGTCTTGTACTGAAACCCCCACTTTTCAACAATAGGTATTTGTTTATTTAATAAAGGGTCAGTACACCACATAAATAAGACACAATTATCATCAGCTATTTCATTAACAGGTAAGTTTCCTATATCTTTCATAGACATAGTTTTATAATGATTTTCAGGGTTTGTTTGTGCATTAGCATTATTATAATTTTGAAAATGCCAAGCTGGGTCTGCATATATAATCTTATATTTCTTTTTTGGAAAAGGAATCATACCTCGATCTTAGTCATAGATACAATACAACCAATAGGGAAGCAATTACGATCTGAGAATACTGCCTCATTTTCGTCATAACTTGCAAATGTTAATAAATGTTTTTTATCTTTTTTAAAAACGTAAGCTTGTGAAACCATTTTAGCTGGTCGCATATTTAAAAATTCTTTGCTATCTGCGTGTCCAGCATCACCTAAAATATCTACCCATTTAATAGAGTAAAAATAATATTTCTTTTTATCAATAATAATGTGCCTAAATTTTGCCTTTTTTCGTTTTCTCATTAATGCTTCTTATGGTTCTGACTTTCAAGGAGAAGTTTAATTTGTAGTTTTAATCGTTGGTTCTCCAAAGATAACCTTATAATACGTTTTCTCACATATTTAAAGATTCTTAATAGACCCATCATAGCTTGTCTTTTAAAGGCATATATTCCTTAAATTTATGTTTCCACTTGATTTTACCCTTAATCTTAACTTCAATATAATCTCCAAATTGATTACCTGTTGGTATTATCCCATTGCTAGACCTACTAATTAGTTTATGTTTATTAGTATTGTTATTTAGTACTTGTTGCGATAAGTGGTCTGTATGTGATTGTTCCTTATCCACATACTGAAATTTGTCATAATTTACAATGCTTATTAGGGTTACTTTTCGGTTCTTGTGGTTGCTAGTGGGCTGTAAGTGATTTGTCCTAGTGGTAATCATCTTCCTACGAACCATACGTAGTATGAAGCTTCTCATTTCGCTATAAGTCATTTTAAATCTTTTAGCAGTTACTCTTAATGGCATAATCATTTCACCTCTACGTACAAATATTGGTGTATCCATAAACCTTAGAGTCTTATCTTGGTGTGAAGCTGAACTTATCATATATATCCATAATGAAGCTTGTAATATATTTGCAAATACAGGGTGTCTAAATATATCCCTATAAACTACAAAATATCCTGATTTTCTAGTCATTAAATAATCCAAATTCTTCTTCAAACCTTTTTTGTGCAATTTTAATATATTCAGGATTTAATTCTATAAGTATAGATTGGCGATTTAATGACTTTGCTACAATTCCAGTTGTACCAGCACCCCCAAATGGGTCTAAAACTACACCACTTTCAAATTTATTAGTTTTACAATCACAACTTTTTTCAAGTTTAAAATTAATAATTTCTTTAGATTGAACACTATCTGTTTTATATTGTATGCAAGTTAGACCATTATCAATATCGTTAAATTCTTTTGTCCCATCATTAACTAAAGGTCTAATTTTATTCCAATCTTTAACTGATGGAAAAGCAAAACCAGCTTCATCATTTCTAAACCAATGTTCAATAGTTGTTTTTTCTATATCAGTATTTTCAACTAAATCATTTAATGTTGTTTTTTCTCTTAAAAATTTAACAAAATCTTTTTGATTTGGTAGATTATCTCTAACTTCTATTAATTTATTTCCTCTTTTAGAGTGTAAACCTTGTCTATGAGTAGATTCTGTTTCTTGATTTTTGTATTTGCCATGATTATTGTTTTTATTAGTAACTTTAGTGTTATATTCATAAATAGGTTTTTTTGTGTAAGGTGTTTTACATTCAGAACAAACTTTTTCAGGACAACCAGCTTTGATACAAGGTTCTATTAAATCTTTAGGAAAAGTTGCAAAATGAGCTTCTCTGAAAGGTTTAGTGGTTATAGTCCAAACATTTCTTTTATTTCTTTTTTCTCTGATAGCTTTAAAGCTTCCATCATGCCTACTTCCTTTTTCAGGAGATGACCATTTTCCCTTGTAATAACCTTTAGGTCTTTCTATCTCATGAGTTTTATTTGGTGCATAAATACTGTCCTCTTTTATAGCATCTGCATCATAATAATATTTTTTGTTTTTTGTAATTAACCATATTTTCTCGTGGGAATTTGTAGGACGATCTTTAGTAGATTCAGGCATTGGATTGGGTTTATGCCAAATAATTTCTGATCTAATCCACCAACCATCTTCTTGTAGTGCAATAGCAATCCTATTTGGTATCATAACCAAATCTTTAGGTTTTAAAATTCCTTGAATTGTAGAAAATGGTTTATCTATAAATCCTCTATCGTCAAAAACACCATCAATTTTAGCTTTATTTTTAATTCTTTGTTTTTGTAAATTTTTTTTCATGTCTTTAACTTTTGTGCCATTTACTGTTGAGGCATAACTATCACCATAATTTAACCAAATTGTAGCTGAATCTTTAAGCTTCGGTTTTATAACTTTAAATAATCTTACAATATTTTGAATATGCTCTTGATATGTTTTTTCTAAACCTAATTGACCATCGACACCATAATCTCTTAAACCCCAATAAGGTGGAGAAGTAACAACACAATCTATTGAGTTGTCTTGTAATTCTTTAATTTTCTCTACACAATCACCTTGTAAGAATTTAATCATATATTTAAAAAATATTTTGATTTTCTCGACATCTCTCTATCTCCCTATTTACCTTTTCTAATATTTCTTGTTGTGTACCATATCTCTTTTCAAATTCAGCTTTACCTAAATGTACTGACAGCTTTCCTGTTCTATGATGTTTAGGACATAAGGGTATAGTCGCAAAATGACTTGGACGCAATCCTAGACCTGTCTGTGATCGAATATGATGTACTTCTGCGTTGGTTTCTCTCCCATCTTGAAAACAAGCATAGCAAGGCATTTCAGCAATAGTCTGTAATCTTTTTTTCTCAGCTTTTGTTTTATGTTTTTTAATTCCCACAATACCCCTCACACATAGAATCAAATAAATCCATTTGATTATCACCTTTAGTCAAATCAACTTCACCAATAGGTTTGCAACTTTTATGAACATAAACCTCTACCTCTTTTTTTCTTGAATTATTGCGAATTTTTTTATCAAATTCAACAACTTGCTTCCACTCATCAGGATTATTTTTTTTTAAATGTTTCCATTCTTTGTCATTTTTATAAGGGCAATAAATACAAGCTGATCTAGGTGGAGTTTTATCATAGTATTTATTAAACCAATCAATACAATTCTGCCTACGCATATTCATATCAATTAATGGATATATGTTTGTAATATATGGTAATCTATTATCTTTAATTCTAAAAATTTCATCTTTTGAAATACCCATTAACATCTCAACTTTAGTTCCTTTTTTAACTTTTTGTCTTTTTTTAAGTCCTAAAAGCTGTCTAACTTTTTGTGTAATTACTTGAATCTTATAATCGTTAGTACATTGACGCATCATAAGACCTTTTTTTCCTGTTAAAGTGTCTAAACTATAAAATGGTGCTATTGGAAAATCAGTATTTAATAAATGTTCAGTAAGATTACCTTTTGAAATAATATATATAGGATATGATAATTTAGATTTTAACCAATTAAGAAATTCCATTGTTTCTTTGCTTTCTGCTTGTGTATCTGCAAAGATTCCAGCATCAACCATAGGTATTTCTCCTTTTTCTATCATTAAAGCTAAAGTTGAAGATTGTACTCCAGCACCTAAACTTAAAATTCTTAAATTTACGTTCTTTTCCATACTACACAATCTCTACCATATTTACTTAATGTTCTTTTACCTGAATCTTCTACTTTACCATCAATTTGCAATTCACGTATTCTTGCTGTTACAGAACTTAATGGTATTTCCATTTTATCTGCGATTTGATGGTTCGCAAGTGGATTATCAAGCAATAAGTCATAAACTTGTTCTTTTAGTGTCAGCTTATCTTTTTTATTATAATAAGCACTTTTGCTTGTTTCACTATTTCGTTGGTAAGCTTCGTAGTCTAGTTTTAGTTGCATATCATTTCTCCTTTTTATTAAGGTGGTGGGTCAGTATTTTTTACGTAAATCTTAGGGAGATTTTCTAAAACCAACCCACCGAGAGAAAATGATTGTCTTACGATTCTTATAACATACCCAAAGGAAAAAACAAAAATTTTCTCTTTTTTAACCTGATTCGATTTGTAGTCGATTCTTCTAAAATTTGCAATATTTAACATATAGGTTGTGAATATAGTCAAAAAATGGCTATTTTACTAGGTTTTTTAGGGCTTTACAATACAATCTAAATTTCGTACAAATTTCGTATGTTAAAAAAAAACAACAATGGAGAGAAAATGAAAAAACTATATGTAAGTTATTTTAATGGAAAATATCCAGCTAAATTTAGAGTAAAGGAATTTTCTAAAAAAGATAACGCAAACACTTTTATTAAAGAAATAAAAAATAAAGGTGGTAGGGCAAGTTTTACACAAACTTGTTTTGGTGCAGAAAAGGGAGAGCATAATGATAGTATCAATCATAAAAGGCAAAGCTAAAGATTGGGAAGAACAATTTAAAAAAGAATTTGGGGGATTACCCTCAGATGCTACATTAGATGATGTAGTTAAACACAAGGCATCTATTAAAAGATGGTTGGAAAAAAGAAAATCCTACTATGGAGAACACGTTGATAGATTCCATATGGAGAAAGCTAATGAACAAAAAAACAGTTCAAGCTTCAAACTTAAAATCAATAGTGAAAGCGATAAAGCTTCATCAAAAAAAGAAAAAGGAGATGAGCAATAATCAGCTAGATGTGTATATGCACCAGCTATTGAAACAAAGTTTGAGAAGTATGAGAGCAAGATAAATTAACTAGGGAGAATATATGAGAAAAATGATGATTGTTATGGTAGCTTCTTTGACCCTATTGCAAGGGTGTGCAAGTTATAAACCTGTTATTGACTCAAATGGTCAATCAGGAACATTTAATGAAAGCCAAGCTAAGAATATAACTAACGATCTAATGCTTTGTAAAAAGTTAGCAAAAGATAATACCAACAGTTTAGTTGAGTCAGGTAAAGCAGTTTATAATGTTTGGTGGAGAGCAAGTACATTATGGTTATCTGATAAGCTAGAATATAAATATCCAAAAATTTATAGAAACTGTATGAACAATAGAGGTCATAGTGTCGTTAATTAGTAATAATAAAAAGCTTAAATTAGTTGCTTTGAAAAGAAGTAAAGGCGAATATGAATATGACAAGAAAGTTCTTAAAGGTATTGTGCAAGGGTCAATAGTCTTGAATCGTGCTTTTGGAAATATAACAGTTCATTTTCATTTTGCTGGTGGTGCTAATGATGAGGTAACTATAAAAAGTGGAGATAAATTAATTTTAGAGGGTCGTAAAATTAGTGGTGATGATACGCATTTTGGAAACAAAGGATTGTACAAATTGCCAATATTAACAAGTGCTTTTATTGGTGATTGTAAGACTATCCAAGAGTTTGAAAAACAATGTGCAGAAATAGATGGAAAGGAGAAATTATTTGATGAATAATTTAGACTTGGCAATTTATTTAGCAATGAAAGAAAAAGGTTTAATTCCTGACAAACCTGTTGCAATAGCGACTCATCTTGAAGATACAAAGTTTGTTAAAACAGGTAATGTTCCAAGTAAAAGGTTTAAAAGAACTAAAATGAGATCACTAAACAAAAAATCATAAGGAGAGAAAATGTACACAGATAGCCAAGTAAGAAACATAAGTAATATAAAGCAAAGACTTCGTGCTACTCTTACCACTTGGAATGGTGCTAGTAGAGAAGATAATAGAAAAAAGTTCTATGAGTATCTTGGAATAAGAATGAGACAAAGAAGATTAGAACTAGGATATACGCAAACAAGAATTGCCAATATCTGCAAATGTACTTTTCAACAAGTACAGAAAAGGGAAAAGGGAAGTAATAAAATACCTTTAGACGATCTTATAATCTTATGTGAAGCTACACATACAGATTTAGATTACTTCTTTAGACCTTTAAGAAAACTAAATAAAAAACTATATATAAATGGGAGAAATGATGAGTAAGACAGTAAAACTAGAAAATGGTCATACAATAACATTTGACGAAGATAAACACGTTTATATTCATAATAACGAGTATGTCGTTGGTATGAGTACACTATTAGGTAAGTTAGCAAGTCCAGCATTAGAAGCTTGGAAAGTTAATACCCAAGTTAATGCAATAAAGAAAGAAATGGAAAAACAAGGTATTCCATTAGATAAGATAGATAGAATAATTATAGATGCTAAAGCTAATGCAAGAAAACAAAATGACAATATATTAAGCATTGGTTCTATTGTTCATAAGCTTGTAGAATTATGGCTAAAAGGAGAAAAGGTAACTAAACCTGAAGATAAGATAGTAGCTAATTGTTTTATGCAATTTCAAAAGTTCTGGAAAAAGAACAAACTAAAAGTTATTGAGTCTGAAAAAATACTTTACTCTGAAAGAGGGTATTGTGGAACTCTGGATTTGATAGCTGGTGATAAAGAAAATAACCTATGGCTTATAGATATTAAAACATCTAAAGGTTTATTCTTAAATATGGTTCACCAAATACACGGATATAAACTAGCTTATGAAGAACAGACAGGTAAAAAGATAAACAAAATGTTTATTGTAAGACTACCTAAAACAAATGAGGAGTTTGAAGCTATACAAATTCTTTATAAGAAAGATCATTTAAAAGCTTTTTTAGGTTTATTAAGTTGTCATAAATCTGAATTACTTTTTAACGATCAAATGCGTAAAAGAAAACAACTAATAAATAAAAGGAAACACTAATGTATAATAAACAAAAAGAAGCTTTTGTAGCTTTAGAGGTCTATTTAAAACCGACAGGTAAGACACCACCTAAATTTGAATACCAAGCATCAAGTAAGACTATGCTTAAAGATACATCAACAGGAAAAAAATACTCAACTTATCAATTTGCTAATTGGTTAAATGAGAAACACGTTGTGGAAAAAGTAAAGCAAGGTTATGTTTTAAAATTAGGTTCTGTTGATTTAGAGTCTGATAGAATGGATAAGTACACACATTCTAATATGCAAAGAAAGTTTATTTGGTATTTTGTAAAAGATAATTACCAATCAAGAAATGTTGATGGTATGAAACCAATAGGTCAAGCTATGCCACAATATTCTTCTCAACAAATGACAGAAGCCCAACCATCTGCACCTGAAAACGCACAACCTGTTACTATGGAAGATCATAAGTCTATGAGAGAATTAGATGATGAGATACCATTTTAATTTATGGATAGAGAGCATAGAGGAGATTTAGACTTAGAAGTTAAAATAAAAGATTTAGAAATTGAATGTAAAGTTTTAAATAAAAATAATAAAATGTTTAAAGAGCATAACGCAGAACTTCAAAACACAATAGATCGTTTAACTACTATGAATAAATCTCACAAAACAATAAATGGTCAGTTAAGAGTAAGATTAACTAGACTAGAGCAAGAAGTAAAAGACCTAAGAGCAAAAGTAAAAGATGACGAAGAACTAATAAAGGATTTATATGAATACCCATAAAATAAAAGAGAAGTTAGAGTTTTGGTCTTTGTATTATAGGCAAGAGATCATTTGGTTTTTAATAGGATTTATAACAGGAGTCATAATATGGTAGAAACATTTGAACATTTAAACAGTAAGCAAGTATATTTAGAATTAGAAAAAGCTAGTAGAGAATGGAAAGAATGGCAAGGTAAAGCCATAGTATTAGATGAGGGTAAAAAAGCAACTTTCTCTAAATGCTTTTTAAAACATAAGCTTGATTCTAAAACTGTAATAGAAGCAGAACATAAAGCTAGAACAGATCAAGAATATACAAACATAGTAAAGCATTATGCAGATGCTGAGAGTAATCTTATTAAAGCAAAACTGCATTATAATAATCTTGATAGATATGCGAGTCTTAAACAAAGTGAACTTAAAAGAGATTTAACACTTATGAGTAAACAAGAGGGCTAATGACAAAACTATACCTAGATAACAAAGGTCATTATCAAAAAGAAAAAGAGAAAATAAATTGGGCTAAAGTTATATCTATATGCACAGTTTATATTGTTATGTGTTCTTTGATGGTGTTCTATGTTTATCTATTGCTTAGTGAGTAATAAAATCTAAGCTTGATATATCTGTATTCTCAGTAATCTCAGTTGTCGAGATACTGTAATTACCAATAAAAGCATCTTCCTTTTCATCTATTTGGTCAAGCATTCTATTTACTTTAGGGAAATTTGGAGTTTGATCTATAAAAATAAAACTAGCTTTACCCATATTGTTATTAGTTAATATTTCAACAGTTAGTTCAGTTATCACAAAATCTATTTCGTTACTCATACTTCACAATATAGATATTTAATAGAAAATTAAATTATTTCTTTTTGTTTCGGTTGAGAACCTTGTCTGTCATTTTAGTTGAGAAAGTAGCTGTAAAAACAATAATAACTAAATACCAAACCGAGTCAGGAAGATCATTTATAATTCTTACCCATTCTTCAAAGTTTGCTCTTGTACTTTCAAACCAACCTGTACTTAACATTCCTATTAACCAAATAAGAAGTATCTCATCTTTCCAGCTTTTATCTTGTGATTTAATTCTAGCAACATCAACTTCTTTACAAGCTTCTATTTCTGCTTCTCTTATTGTTTTAACTTTTTGTGCTTTATGTTTAAAATGATCTACTACTTTACCAGCAACCATTTTAGTAAGAGGATTGTTTATTAATTTAAACCACATTATTCTAACTCCTTTAATAATTCGCAATAATGTATTGCTTTATCAATATCTTCTTTACCATTTTTTTTATTATAACGACAGATGTACTTAATAACATTACCTTGAATAAAACTAAGCTTGTTAGCAGTTATAAATTCAATAGGTTGTATTTTAAAATCTTTATAGTGTTGGGTGCTACCCACTTGTCTATCTAAGGCACTCTCCGTTGCTCTCTCGCCTTTTAAAGCATACTTTCCACAGCATTTCTTCTTCATACTATCTTACCATTCCATTTACCATTAGCATCTAATAACATTGGATAAAGCTTAGGTTGTCCGTCAATTATAGCACCTGTTCCTATAACAAATCTTGATCTATGGTTTTTAGTATATAAAAAATTGTAGCTTGATTGTTTTGTTAAACAGCCAAATTGTGCTGACCATATAAGGTTATCAGGATTACTAAAATATTGTATGTTAAACTTCGAGTGGAAATGGAATTGAACACAGTTAAGACCATATTGCATTGCAAGTTTAATACCATCTGCTGTCATTCCGTGAGTGAAGAAACATTTAGAACCATCACTTAAAGTAAGGTTTAAATCTTCTACCCATACCCAACCTTTATCTACTTCTAAAAATTCGTTATACGATCTTAAATATGCTCTTGGCATTCCGTGTTTTAAAGCTTTTCTATAAATTAAAGATGAGTGATTTGAATGTAGAATTAACATCTTTGGAAAGATTTTTTTTAATTGCCAAATATATTTTTTAGATTGTCTTAATTCATCACCAGCACTTGGGAGATCAGGGTCAGAGTCGTGAAAAGATAATGCGTGTTTGTCTAATTCATCACCACCACATACAATTAAATCAGGTTTTATTTTTTTCTTTAATGCTTTTAAGAAATCAAAAGCTTGTGGGTGGTGTGCTGGAATATGTAAATCACTAACACAAAGTATTTTTCTATATTTCATACAAGTTTTACTTGTACTATTAATTTGAAATAATGTAAAGGAATTGGGAGATAACGGCTACTGCAACAGCACAGATGACATATAAAATTCTATCTATATCTCTTTGCATATGTTTAAGATGATTCGTTTCAATAGTATGAATCTTTTGATGAAGTAGTTTTATTCTACCATCAATCTCTATAAATTTTTCATTTGTAGTAGTTGGCTTTTTCATAACTACCTTTTACGTTTTTTTCTTCTTAAATCAAGATCGTGTTTTCTACTTCCTCTTAAAAAACTATTTACTCTACCCATAGACCAACTTGCCATAGATGTACGAGGTCTTGAACCAGCAGATAGAAAAGCACCTTGACCTCTACGATAAACTTTTTTTAACTGACCTAATGTTATATTTTTTCGAGTCTTTGCTTTTGCTCTTAATGTAGAAATAACTTGTTTAGATAAAGGTTTTCTTTTAACTGCCATTATTTTCTCCTCGCTTTAAACATTGAAGCTGGTATTCTAGCACCTGATTTATATAAAGATGACATAGATTTTATTAGACTTGCTCTAGCTGATCTTTTACCACCTTTGAGTCCTGATAAATACTTTTTTGGAATTTTAGTCTTTTTATCTTTTGCGACTTTTCTTCTTTTTGCCATGATCTGAATCTTTCATTAATCTACCATTGGGCATATAATGATAACCTTTTGGTGCTTTCTTTCTTCTCTTTTTAGCCATTACTTTCTTTTTCTTCTTTTACCCATTTTACTTTTTTTAGGTTTATTTTTTCTTTTCTTATCTTTTCCGTGTCCGTAGTGATAAGGCATAATTATCTCCTTTTAGTTTTGTAATTTACCATCTGACCATTTTGCGTCAGGTAATCCATTTATATACTTATCTCCTGAATATGTCAGCACTTGTTTTCTATTTGATCCATCTTTAAAAGAACAATGCACCCAACCACTATTAGGTTCACCATCTTTCCAATATTCTAAAATAAGTTGATCGAAGTCGCAATTATTATTAATCCATAAAGCTACTTGTAAATTAGAAACACCAGCAATTTCGAAATCACAAGCTTCTCCTTTACAATGTTGTGATGTGTCAGATTTAGAACCAATAGCACGATTCAAGTCAGGGCTTCTATATCCTGATGTTATTGTTATTGGTTTATCAAACTTTGCTCTTACAGGTTCAAGAACTCCATAACAAAGATCAGTAAGATTTTTTATTTCACCACTACCAGCTTTATTTTCTATACCCTTACGAGTAGCTGTCATTGATTTCTCAAATTCTTCTAGTTTAAAATGTTTAGATAATTGCATTATTTAACTCCTTTAAGTTTTATCTTGCGTTACAAGGAACACCTTTTGAATTAACAAATGGAGCTTTTGCAAAAGCGATATAGAGATAATGATCGCCACTTTTATTCCACCCATTACTGTTATCACCTCTAATCTTAAAACCATTAGATACTAAGTCAATTATATCTCCTGTTTGTTCTGCTAAACTAGCATTAGCATTAAAATAGTTTTGGTCTGGATTGTGACCAACTCTTTTATCATCAACCACTTGCCAATCTGATGCACCATTTAATTTTTTAAAAATAACAAAAGCTGGAGTAAATCCTAAATGCACATACGGCCCATTTACATTTCCATTAGCAATATAAAAACCCGTAACTTTACTAAATCCTTGTATGCTTCTAAATAGGTAAGCAATATAGGTATCTGAACTTCCATTAACTCCACCATCAGCACCATAATTAATTACAGAAGATGTTGGTGTGGCATCATAAGCAGTAGCTTGGCTTGATACTGCCTGAGATTCATTCAAGTGCAATGCTTTTTGTGCACCAGCACCAGCATTAGCTGAATAAACAAACCACCATTGAGTGCCTGATCTTTCTTTTGTAAAAATTAATTCAGGAACTGCAGACAATGAGTGACTTACATCTGTCGAACTTCCTGTTCCAGTATAACTAACAATATCAAAACCAGCAGTAGCTGACTCTTTCCAATTCCAAGCTACCATAGTCTGTCCTGATTGATTTATTTTATAATCAGAAGAATCAGCACCAAGTGTAAATCCATCACTATCAAATGAAGTTAAAGTATCTGAATCTGTTTGTTCTGCATCACCAGCACTAGCTTGTAAAAGTTTTGTTGCTCCTCTTACTGCATCACAAAGTCTATGTGCACCAGTACCATCTCTGCGTTTTAACCAAACTAAATCAGGTTGCATATTTTCAGACCCATCTAAAGTAATTGATTGTGCACTTCCTGTTCCACTATAAAGTTTTACTTGAAAATATAATTCAGGATTATCTATTGTTGTATAAACTGCCATTTAACCCCCATACTCTGCTAAGTTTTTTGTGCACAACGAAAAAAAACCCGAAGGCACAGTATGCTCGAACGAACCATAGCCATTGCCATCACTATTCGATGATGAAACTGTAAAAGATGGACAACCACCAAAATTAAAACTAGCTGATATTGATGAAGTGTCATTAATACTGGTAAAACAATGATAATCGTCAGCAGTAGTTGGATTAACAGCAGTTAAAGTTGGATTAGTTCCATTCGCTGGGTCTCCTGAATTTAAATAAACACCATCTACTCCCCACCACATTTTACCTGAGTCAGCATCAAACGCAAAATTAATTATACTTCCTGAAGTTGAGGCTATTGCACTTGTGAAAGTATCTACCGACCGAGATGAGCTATTGTTTGTTCTTTGCCAAGACGTTCCAGTATTAGTATTCATAACGTGAACAGCACCACCATTAGTCGGAAAAAAAGCATTAACATTATCAGTATCTAAATAAGTATTAAATCCTGAAGTACATATTCCAGCTCTTAATTGAACAGCAGATTGCTTAATTTCCCAGTACCACTTTCCTGCCGACATTCCAAATGTACCTCTTGCACTTGGATTATAATCACTTACAGTATATACACAATTTCCCTGAGAATATGCACCTGTACTATCGCTAGGGTGTTGTGCGAGAGGATTTAAAGTACAAAAATTATTTGTGCAAGTGTCTGTTGCTTGATCTGTTGAGTCTATATTAGTTTCTGTAAAATCTGTTCCACCATTTGCGTCATTACCCATATTAGAACTATCTTCAAAGTCTAAATGAAATCCTGAAGTTCCGTATGATATGTTTGCTTTTTTTGGTTTCCATATTGTAGGAGAATCTTCATCATACTCTCCAAATTCAGTAGGTGCATAAGATTGACCTTCTGAAAAATGAATTTCTGTTAAATACCCATTAAAATATTGTGCTGAAGCTGTTGCACCAATTCTAATTGTGTTACCACTTGCCGTAATATTATCTGCTACACTTGAATTTGGCATTGTACTTGTTGAATAACCACCAACAGTTCTTTCATCTACTCCATTAATGTATAGTCTGAACCTGTCGTTTGCAGAAGATTCGGTTGAGTCATATCTTATTACGATATGATACCAAGCTGTAGGATCACGAAAAAGTCTGTTTGTAATTACATATCCACCTGCTGTTGCACTTGATCCGTGTCCTGAAATTTCTATTGTGTCATCGGTGTTAAATCTAAAATAAGTATCTCCTAAACCACTACCACCTGTTGAAGTAAAAAATCTTTGACCATTACCTGTTCCGTTAGTTATAAGTCCTCTTTTAACCCATAAAGATAATGTATATTTAGTAGTAGCAGAACTTCCAACACTTTTTGAAAGTTGTGCACTATCAGCACTATTAAACCTACAAGAGTTTGCTACTTCATAACCACTTGGTAAAGCTGATGCTACGTTGCCTGAAAGAATTGGAATCATTAAATCTCCAATGTTGGAAATTCTCCTAATGGTCTTGCAAATGAACCATCAGCTTGTTCAGTATATTCATATAGTGCTTTTAAAGCATCTACATCACTTGCATTGTCAATAGCAGTTTCCATTTCATTTGATCTTGTTCTTACGTCAGTTCTAAAAGTTGATACATTACTTGGTACTGAATAATCTTCTACATCTATTGCTTTTAATACATACCAATCTGTCGGTGTTAATAATGCTGATGCTTGTTGTTTTATAATTTTTTTATGTTGAGTTTTTAATCCTTCTGTAACATTATCATCTTCATCAGTTACATCATCTAATTCTTGTGGTGTTGCACTTCCATAAGAAGCTATAACATCTCCATCTGCATAGTCAAAAGATTGATTTGTGTTGATATAGTATGCTTCATCTTTTTTATTAGAGTTATCAAATATGACTTCATAAATTCCAATAGCTTCTCTTTCTTCCTTACTCCATAATTCAAAAATTTTTCTTGAATGACGAGTATCTCCTATCACTAAACCTTTTGGTTTATTAATAATTTTTGTTATTTCGTTATCTTCTACTAATGCCCACATATTTTAACTTTCACTTAAATTCATTGTTCTGCCAACTTCTTGCCATATTGCACCATTGTATCTAAAAATATGAATATCTGTTTTTCCGTTTGTAGCTGTTTCTGTTGGTTCTGTTGAAGCTGAAAATTCAAAAACTGTATTCCAACCAATAGTGTGAGAACCATCATAATTGATTTCTAAACAAATAAAAGCACCTTCTACTGCATTACTTGGTGCAGAAAAAGTAGTGTTCTCAGTTGTTAAGTGATAAGCATTTGGTTTTGCTTGTGAATCCCAAGCTACTGCATTTGAAGATGATGTTAATGCTTGTTGTGGAATATATGCTAAATCGTTAAATTTAATTGCACCTGTACCATTAGTCGTAAAATCTATGTTTCCATTTGCACCATCAGTTATCGTTATGTTTCCTGAGTTTGTTCCAGCATTGGTATCAAGAACTAGATCGTGAGTTCCTTTTGTTGTTAAAGTTGCTGATGCTGAACCTGTGCCTATAACAACTTCGCCTGAACCTTTTGGTTTTATATCAACTCCAATATTAGTATCTCCACCTGTTGCTTCAAAAATAGGATTACTGCCTGTTGCATTGTTTGTAATGTCAAATTGATTTACTGCTGACCCTGTTTTTTGAAAAGTAATTAATTCGTTTCCATCATCATCTTGTATTCCGTGTGCATCATCTATTTTTATATTAAAAGAATTTGTGTCTAAATCTCCACCTAATTGAGGAGAAGTATCTCCTACTAAATCTGCTGTAACTGTACTGTCTAACCAATTAACTGTATTTGCTGAATGATCTAAAGTTGCAAGAGATATATCTCCAGCACCATCATAATATTTGAGAGTAGGACTAGATGCTGATGTTGTGTCTAACCATATCGTGCCTGTTGTTGCAGAACTTGGTCTTGAAGAACCTGAATTAGATGAATTGATTGCAGATAAAACACTATTAATGTCTGATCTAACTGTTGGAAATGATGCGTTTGCTATATCGTAATCGTGTTGTGCCATATTCGGTTTATACTCCTTTTAGAAACCTTTTGCAATAAAATCAAAAGTTCTTGAAACTGCTGAACCACCTGAGTTTTTAAAGGTTACATTAAATCCATTAATTGTTTTACTTTCTACTAAAAAGAAATCTCCTGTTGCCATTCCTTGACCTGTAATTCCAACTGCATAATTAACAGTTTTAAAAGGATTTGTAAATGTTACAGTTTTAGTTCCAGCACCTGAAGATATATCATTTCCACTAAAAATTCTATCAGGCATATCTATTGTTACTGTAACAGCAGTAACTCTTGGTGTAGAAGCATTATCTCTTGAAATTAAAACAACTCTAAATTTAAAATATCTCGCTGTGTAATCTCCTATTACAAAGTTTTGAAAAGATGTAAATGTAGAGTTATCATCAGAAGTTGCTATTTCTATATGTGCATTTGCATTAGCTGGTGTATCTCCATCAAAGTTAGATTTAGCATCATCAAAATCGCCACTTCTATTATCAAATAAATCGTCAGGGTTATCTGAAGTTTGTGTTAATGATGCAGTAATTCTAGCAGTATGTTTTGCTCCAATATCAATAACATCTGAAAATTGGTAATTACCACTTGAAAGAAAATCAGCATTAGCAACACCTGAATCAAAAAATCTAGTTGTTTCATCATCAAAATCTCCTGAAGCACTATCAAATAATTCAGAAGAATCTAACTCAATAGCATCATCAGTAATAACTGTGTTTGTTAAAGTTCCTGAAAAACTAGGGTGTTCTGATTGTGTAGCAATAGCATTAAAATTAAGTGAGCTTGTTACATTGGAAATAACAGCAGTTGCGTTAGAACTAAAGTTTCCTAATTTATCAACTGCTTTTATAAGATATGTTCCTGCTCTTGCTGGTACTGAAATAGAAGTTGCTGGTCTTGATACTTTTTCTACTAAAGCTACTGAGTTTTGCCAATCAGCAGTTCCGTCTGTTTCTTCACTAAATCTTAAACTATAAAATGCTAAATCAAGATCAGATATTTGAGTCCACCCTAAATGTGCTTCTTGTCCTACAACATTACAAGCAAAATCTTCAACATCACTTGGTGGTTCTATTGCACCTACAATAGTTCTTGTCGCTGATACATAACTTGATGATACTCCAAAACTATTTACAGCTTTAACTCTTACATTGTAAATTTTTTGGTCTATTACATTTAAAACTCTATGATTTAGTCCTGAACCTTGTGCATATATTATAAAATTAGAATCTGTGCTTAGTTTGTATTCTACTTGGTAGAAATCAACAAAACTATCAGGAGAAGCACCGACAGCTACATCTAAAGCTACAATAACTGTTCCATCATTATACTCAACTAATGTATCTGTTAAAGTAACTGAAGCTGGTGGTTGAATAACAAAAGGATTAGGAAGTGTTGTACTAGGTGTTGAAGTTACTACTGTTTTAGAAGCCCACGTATAATGTGATGCTTGATATTCTACAAGTGTCAAACCTAATGAAAAATCTTCATTAAAAGTTATAGCTAATACTCTAAATGCTTTTGCTGAAAAACCTAATGATGAATGGGTAATATTAACAATATCACCTATGGCTAAATCATATCCATCTCCAGCAACATTGATATTAAGTTTTAAAGCTTCTCTTGATCTTCTTAATATTATTTCTGCCATCTCCTCTGCTTGATAAGGAGAAGTTATTGTTTGAAAGTCAAATTTACCCTCTAATAAAAAACCACCATCAGCAGTTTTCATTGTTGCGTGTTGATCTGCACTTGTTAAACCTGAATCATCTATTGGTGGAAATTGAACTTCATCTACTTGATAATTTCTAGCTGGATTAATAAATGATACAATAACTCTATTATATTTATCGTTTTTATTTTCACTATTTAATGTATATCCACCTTCAATATCATCTTCTGTTAAAGTAATACTTGCCGATCCTGTTGTTTCAATTATTAATTTATATTTCCCTGATGTATAAGGAAGATAACCTCTACAACCACTTAATAAAGTTCTAACATTGTCAATAATTTTTTTTGATGTGTCTAACACAGCATTGCAATCAAATATGTTTATATCTGAACCACCTGAATAAGGTGTTACTTGTGTTACGCAAACTTGTGAAGCATCATAAAAACTTTGTAAGTCTATGTCTGCTGTTGCTATACCTTTTCCATATCTTGTATTTCTTAAATAATCTAATAAGCAAAAAGCTGGATTGCTTGAAAAACTAGCAGTTTCTTCAGATAAGTTAGATGCTAAAGTTACAACTTTTCTTCCTTGCACTACTGATTGAACTTTTGGAATTGAACTAAATGCGTCTTGATTCCAAGTAAATCTTAAAGCTAAATATGCTAATCCTGATAATTTATGATTACTTCCCCAACTTGATAACGTGGATAATAAACTTGATGCTGATTGTCCGTCTGTTCCATAATGAGGTTCTACTGTAATTAAACTTGCACTATCTTTATAAAAATTACTATCTCCACTTCCAACTGTTCTTTGTGTGTTATCTGCTAAATCTCCTGACCAAGTAACAGCTTTATCATCAATTCTAATTTCTGTAATATCATTAATTTCTCCCTCTCCAAGAATAATAGCCATATATAAATAAGTATTATCTGTGCCTGATGTTTCCATAAAGACTCTTGTTCCACCAACTAATCTTGTTCCATAAATTACAGGAATACTTGCGTCATTGGATTGTTTATTTAAAAGAATACCTGTTTCAAAATCATCAAATTCTGTTGTTCCAAAGTCAGGAATTTCAGGTGGTTTAGGTACAATCCAAGATAAAGCTTTTGATAGAATCTTAATAGGTGCTGTAATAATCTTTGTAACAGATTTAAAAACACTTCCCCAACCCATTATGCTCTACCCCACTTAATATCTTGTACTGTTTGAGATGAAAAATTCATACCAACATCTGTACTAAAAAATCTCTGTTGTGATGTATTATTTGTTTTTCGACCATTGGTTTTATCAAAGTCTGCCCAATGAGAAACTATTTGTATTGCTACTGTACTTTCATTTTTATTTTCATTAATAGCAAAAGTATCAATTTGACCTGAATATAAAAGAAAAGGATCAGCTATAAGAGCATTGCTATCATTTAAAAATCCTCTAAAAATATCTACACTATCATTGACAACATTTTCATTTAAACAAGTAGAAATAAAAGTTTGATCTGCACCTGATAAAGTAAGATTAATAGATGTTTTAGTTATATCAGTTTCTTCTGTAAAGTTAGAAATTCCTAAAATAAAATCAGAAGAAGAATAGGTTACACTAGAACCTGAAACTGAACTTGTTAATGGAAATGAACAATCAGTAATATTAACAGGAGTACCAAAACCGATTGTGATAAGATGTACTGGTCTAATATCATCTGTTGCTAGTTCGTTCTTTACTGCTGTCGTGAGACTTCTCGTCATAATCTTCTATTGTTCTCCTTTTTACTTTAACATAATCCGACACGATATAAGTTGCTTTATCAGATGGTTCTTCGTGTTTTCCTATATTGTTTGTTTTTAAATCAACACCATCTCCATCTATAACTTCTTCTGCTATCATATCAACAGTTATCCAATGCCTTACAAAATATTTCATTACAAAGCTTCCTCAACATCAAATTGAAAACTATAAAGTAAATTACCATCTTTATCAGAACCCACTACTCCAAACTCTTGAATATCTGATGTTAAATAAACTGTAAAAGGAACATTGTCATAAGTTACAACTGAATTATCTGCTAATGCTGTTGTTAAAGGTGGTTCTATTGTAACTGTTGAAGCATTACTTGAACTTGTTACATCAGCAACAACCATATAAACTTTATCGTGCGAGGCAAATTTAATAAAGTCTCCCGTCTTAAATCTACCTGCACCATCACCAGCAAATGCGTCCATTGCTATTGTTGTATCACCAACTGCGTGAACTCCGTTCACTAGAACTGTTCCTGTTTCAGAACCTCTAGCATCTTCAATCTCAGGTGGGATAATTGTAAAATTTTCTTTACCTGATCTTTGTTTAATAATAAATCCCATTAGTTCTCCATAAACATCTGATCTTTTTCCTGTTATAATTTCTGCTGTAAAAGCAAATCTTTGTCCGTCTATCTGCCTTGCTAATTTTTTACCACTATCTGATTTAGATATTAAAGTCTTTTGAATAGACTTAATCCCCATTGTTGAGAACTTAGAATTGGATATAGGAAAAGCACCACTCATTATACTAAATTATTTCCACCTCTCTCATTAACTGCTTGGTTTATTATATTAGATATTGTTCCTCTGTTTTGAACTAACATATCTTGAAATCCTGTTGCATCTAAAGTTGTTATTGCAAAATTAACATTTACAGGACTTCCACCTGTTCCTCTAGCTGATTGTGTTATTTGTCCTGTTTGATTTGGTACAAACATTTCAGCACCTTTTTCACCTACAATAGTTGGTTGTCCTTTTGATACTGCACCACCTTGACTAAAGAATCTTGGAAGAAAAGAACCTAAAAGATTTCCAGCAAAACTGCTTCCACTTCCTGATGATTTAATTGATGCTTGAGTTTGTTTTTCTCTAGTTATTAATTTTTCAATACCTAATTTTGTAATTAAAGCTTTTACTTGTTTTTGTTCTAAAGCTAAATTAATTGCTAATCTAATACCCATTTCAATAAAACCACTTAAAACTCTCAATAAAATATCTTGTGCCATTTTTTTAAATGTGTCTGATAATTTCTCTCCTAATATTATTGTTCTTGATAAACTTTCTGAAACTTTAGTAATACCTGAATTAATACCCTCAGCAATCGTAGTGCTTATGTTGTGCAGTTCATTTTTTAATTTGTTAATAGCATCATTATTCAATTCTTTAAATTTAGATATAACTTTTTGTGTATTAGTTGGAACATTAACAGATAGTTCGTGTTCAAATTCTTTTATTTTCTGTAAAGTAAAACCTAATTCTTCAGTTATGTTTTCAATAGGAATTGATAATTCGTGTTCAAACTTTTTAATTTTTTGAAATTCAACTTCTACATCTCCTACTAATTTTTTTATTCTTCTATTTAAATCATCAAAAATTAAAAGACCACCAGCAATCTTTTGGAACATTCCACCAAAAGCAATTAACAACAATCCTAAAATAGCTTGTAATTGTCTAAAATTTTGAACAAGTGCTTTTATTGCTTCTGAAGTTTTAATTATTGCAACAGCAAATTTTTCTCCTATTGATACTCCTAAATGTTCTAATGCTTCTGCATTATCTTCTGTAAATGCTTTTAAATCTCCAAGTTGTTCTTTAAGTTCAAAAAAGAAACCTCTTGTAATAGCAACTTGAAACATAAATAAAGTATCTTTTAAGTTTGATATTGTTCCTGATAAAGTTCTTGATAATTCTTCAATTAAATTACCAAATTCTCCACCTGTTCCAAATGCTTTTGCTAATCCTTTAATTGACTCTTGTACGTTTGTCCTAACACCTTGCGTGAACCCAGCCATTGCAGTAACACCTCGTTCTCTAAATAGTTCTGCACTAGCAATACCAGCACTAAATGATCTTTGTATCTGTAAAGAAGCTAAAGCAAAATCTCCACCTAATACTGTTGCTGTATTACCTGTAATTTTTAAAAGTTCTTCAAAAGAAACTCCAGCTTGTTCTGCTTGTTTTCTTACAGTAGCCAAAGCTGTAATACCTTGTTGGATATTTTCTAATTCAAATGGTGTAGTTTTTGCAAATTTAGTTACAATTTCTAATGCTTTACGACCTTCTTTTGCAGAACCAAATAATGCTTTAAGTTGAACACCTAAGTTTTCTATTTGAATACCTGTTTTAACTATTGATCTTAAAACCAATCCAGCACCAAGACCAATAAAAGCATTTCTTAAATTAAAAACAGCACCTTTTACTTTTGCTAAACTGCCTTGTACTCTACTTAATGCCTGTTTAGATTTATCTTTTGCTACTATGTCTATATTAAGTCGTTGTGCCATTATCTTTTATACCTTTTTGCTTCAGCTAGTGATGTTCTTGTTTTATACTCATCTTGTTCTTTTTTCAAGTAAGCTATCCAAAGATTATAATGGCTTAAAGGCATATCTAATACCTCTTGAATTGTTAATTTAAGTCTATCAGCAACCACCAACAAAGATTGTGTGTCAGGGTCGCTATTTACTTTTTTAAAGATTCTTCGAGAGATGTATCTACTAATATTTTATTAGCTATTGTTGCAATAATATTTGAGTCTGCTTTTTTTTGTAAAGCAAGTTTATCAAATGGTTCAAAAGCTTTTACTAAATCGCCTTTGTCATTTTTGACCAAAAGTTTCATCATTAATAAATCAACAAGAACTGTCAAATCTTGAAAGTTACTTGATTTTTTAAAAATAACATTTTTTTGCTCTAATGTTAAAGGTTCTGAATAAAAAACAGATGGATTACCTTGTTCGTCTTTCCATTCGGGAACTTCAATAGTAATAGTTTGTAGAGTCTCAAAATGACTTTTTACTCTATCTATAACTGACATATATTAATATTAAGCAGTTCCTCTTGTAAGTGTACCTGTTCCTTGAAAAGTAACTGATCTTGTAGTTATTCCATCTAACGTAACATTAACACTCATACCTGTAACAATACCTGAACCTGTAAAAGTTTCATCTCCTGAAGCATTACCCTCAGGTGCTAATATAAAAGCTATTGTTGTTCCAGCAGTTAATGTTTGTTGTGGAGAATCAGTTTCATCATAACTCATTTCTAAAGTTCCTGAGAATGATGTTCTACCAGCTACAAATGATTTAGTTGAATCAGATAGTTGAGTATCTTCTACAACATCAGCAGTTGTTTCAAGTGTATAAGAAGTTAGTTCACCGATACCTGTGCCACCAGCAGTTACTACTCCTTCTGAGCCGAAGTGTGTTGCCATTTTTTATTTTCCTTTTTTGTTTTTACTTGTTTGTCTTGATCTTGCTTCCAACCTAAATCTAAAAAATTATCAAGCTGAGTTTCGTTGATTGTAATTTCATTCCCATCTTTATATAATTTAATATCTTTAGCCATAATAAATCCTTTTACTACTTATCTTCTTCCTCGTCAATTTCTTCTTCATCAAAATCTTCCTCAAAATCTTCCTCATTAACATTATCTTCTTCTTGATTTTCTCTTAATTCTTCAAGTAAGTCTTTGACTTCTTCACACATAAGACTCTCTTTATCGTGTAATTTTTCTATTGCATCTATTTTTTTTTGAATTTTATTTATTATTTTTTCCATTTATTCTCCTTATGGTGTTCCTGATTGATACTCATACATACATCTAATGGTCATTCTTATACCACCAACAGGAAATAAAGAACCCTCATCAGTTTCACAAGATACAACTTGTGTATCTAGTGCATTACTGCTTCTAGTAATATCAGATTCGACAGCAGTTTCAATAGCCGTGATTAATTGATTTCTTAATGTGTCTATATTAGATTCTGCACCTTTAACAAACCCTGATATTATAAAATCAATAGTTCCGTGTCTTGTTCTTGCACCACTTCCTAATTCCGAATCATCTCTTGTTTCTTCTGAAGTTTGCACAATAACTGCTGGGTATTGTTGTTCTGATAGTTCGTCAATAGGAAAAGGTTGTCTAGTAGCTTTTTTAATTGTTATTGGGCTACTAATACCTGAGATAGTTGATAATAGATTTGATGCTATGTTTTCTCTTACACTCATAATTTCATATCTCTAAATTGTTTTTTTATAAACTTGTTAAACGTATTCTGTATAATCTTTTCTGTTCTATCATTAAAGCCAAAAAATACTCTTTTAGGTTCGTTTAATACTTGGTTAAATAAAGCCCTTTGTCTCATTTGTGCATTAGAGAAACCTAGTGATATTTTATGCTTACCTGTTTTTCTTACAGTTTTACCACTTGGTGTTAAAGCACCTAACATTCTACCTGTATAAAATAAATCAACTGCTAATTTCTTACCCTCTCTATTTAATTTTTTTAAATAGCTTGAACTATAAGGTGCAAATTTACTTGAATTTATATCAATACCTTTTGCAGTTTTAGTTCTAATAATATCTAATAATTGAAAACCAGCTTGTAATATTCCTTTATCTATAATGCTTGGAAATTTACTTTTTAATCTTTTGTATCTTCTTTCAATAGCTTTAGAATTAGTTTTTATCTTAACAGATAAAGCCATTATCTAATCAATCTTCTAGTTCCGTGTAAAGGCTCTCTTTCACTTTTAACAATAGTGCCATCTCCTGTAGTATCGTATTCAACACCATCTTCTAAAATAGAATCCCACTCTTTGTTATATTCTGAAATATAATGTTCTGCCATTCTTTCAAATCTATCTTTTTCTGTTTCAGGTCTAAACTTTGATAAAGCTGGACAAAGAAATCTACCTAAAAATAAATAAACTCCAGCACGTTCAAATTGGTCTAAATTAACTTTAGTATCTACCATTTCATTAGTGCCTAAAACTGTAATGTCAGTATATACATTTGTTTTATAAACAGACCACCATTCTATTCTTAATTGTCTTAAAATATCATTTGTAGTTTGTGCAAAAAAATTAGTAGCTTCTGCATCTGTTGATGCAATACCA
>VTLG01002570.1_pt1 | contig 25163 bp, 34 predicted proteins | sample 4694571 | NCBI WGS metagenome assembly VTLG01 (sample SAMN12604809, study PRJNA352737) | marine metagenome | biome: ENVO:00000447; feature: ENVO:00000209|ENVO:00000569|ENVO:01000036; material: ENVO:00002151; isolation source: viral sequences binned using virsorter ...
GAAATGAGAAGTTCCTTTGTGGTTGGTGCTCAATCTGCCACTGGATTAGGAGCTCAGGGTATTGGTGCTCTTTATATTCAACAAGTTCAAACATCCGGGGATGCTTAAATGAAACTCATTAGAGAAGAAATCGAATCAGTTGAGTTTCTTGTCGAATCTAAAAATGGCAAGAAGGCAATGTATATCGAGGGTGTATTTCTCCAAGGTGATATACAGAATAGGAATGGGAGAATGTATCCTATGGCAACTCTAAGAAAAGAGGTGGCTAGATACAATGAAAACCATATTCAATCTGGAAGAGCACTTGGTGAATTGGGTCATCCTGAGGGTCCAACTGTTAATCTTGATAGGGTTTCACATAAAATTGTCTCCCTAAAAGAGAGTGGTCAAAACTTCGTTGGAAAGGCTAAAATTCTTAGTACTCCAATGGGTAAAATTGCATCTTCTCTTATAGAAGAAGGTGTAAAACTAGGGGTTTCCTCTAGAGGAATTGGTTCCTTAAAACCAACAAGAGAAGGTGTAAATGTGGTCAGTGATGACTTTATGCTTTCAACTGCTGCAGATATAGTGGCAGACCCTTCCGCTCCTGATGCATTTGTTGAAGGAATTATGGAAGGAAAAGACTGGGTATGGGATGGCGGTGTTCTCCGTGAGAGGGCGGCTGCTAGAGCATATAGAGAGATTAATACTCTAGTCACCCAAAAACAACTAGATGAGAAAAAATTAGATGTTTTCACTAATTTTCTCAATAATCTCTAGACGTTTACATTTTATAAATAAATATAGATTTAATTACAGATAAATCGGAGTTGTCCAAAATGTCTCGTGGTACGAAATTACAAGAAATGGAGCAATCTAAAACTGCTGTGAATGCCAATGCTGCACCTGCTCAAGCACAGCCTCCAGAAGGAAGCAATGCAAGCGGTGTTACAACACCTGGCAACACACCTCCATTTGAAGATCTAGGTGGTCCTACACCTGAAAACAATAGTCCAATAGGTGACTCTAACAAGTTAAAGACACCAGGTAAGACTATTAAGCAGGTAAGTGACGTTGTCACTAATAGAAAACCTCCTGCTGGATCTGGTAACGTAGGTTTACCTGCACCATCTGCTACTCCTGTTAAGACACCTGGACAATCTGAAGAAACAGAAGTAGATGCTGAATCTGTAATTGAAGAAACTCCTGAAGTTACTGATGAAGTAGTACAGGAAGTAGAAGAGTATGACATTGAAGAGGATGTTAATGCACTCTTTGGTGGTGAAGAACTCTCTGAAGAGTTCAAAGCAAAAGCCAAGACTATTTTTGAGGCTGCTATAGGATCTAAGGTTGGTCAGATCAAAGAAACCCTAGAGACTGAGTATGCTGAGAAGATTGCTGAAGCAACTGAAGACCTTAAAGTATCACTCCAAGAAAGAATTGATTCTTATCTTGAGTATGTTGCTGAAGAATGGCTAACAGAAAATGAACTTGCTGTTGAGGCAGGTCTTAAAACAGAAATGACTGAATCATTCCTTGAGGGAATGAAGGGTCTATTTGAAGAACATTATGTAACAATCCCTGAAGACAAATATGATGTGCTGGAAAGCATGGTAGACAAATTAGATGATATGGAGACCAAGCTCAATGAGCAGATAGATAAGAATATCAACTTAAACAAGCGTCTCGCAGAGTCGGTTGCAGATGGTATCCTTGAATCAGTTTCTGAAGGACTAGCGTCCACTCAGAAAGAGAAGCTCGCCTCACTTGCTGAAAGTGTAGAGTTTGATAGTGAGACAGAATATCGTGAAAAGTTGGAAACTCTGAAGGAATCATATTTCTCCAGAACTCCTGCTGCTAAAAATGAAGCAAAGCAAACCCTTTCCGAGGGTGTAGATAATACTACTGCTCCTGTATCTTCAGGAATGGAAGCATATCTAAGAACTTTAGGTTCATTTAAGCCACAAAATTGAATTTAATATTAGTTCAAACGTAAACTTTAATAGGTAAAACCGCAATGTTCCAATCAGAACAATTGCAGGAAAAGTGGGCTCCCCTTCTAGACTATGAAGGTCTTGATGCAATCAAAGATCCCCATCGTAGAAGCGTAACCGCTGTCCTGCTAGAAAACCAAGAAAAATTTCTTAAAGAGGAAAATGCCTTCCAAAATGGCATTAACCTTATGGAGGCAACTCCAACGATGTCAGCAAACCCAGGTGGTAACAATGCCGCTGGTGGTTTTGGTAGTGGCGCTGCTGCTGCTGGACCAGTTGCTGGTTTCGACCCAGTTCTAATCTCCCTGATTAGACGTGCAATGCCAAACTTGGTCGCATATGACCTTGCTGGTGTTCAACCAATGTCCGGTCCTACTGGACTAATCTTTGCAATGAGATCTCGTTACTCCAGTCAGTCTGGTAATGAGGCATTCTATGATGAAGCAAATTCAGCATTCTCTGGTCAGAACGCAACTTATGGCCTAACTGGTACTGCATCATTTGCTGATGGACCTGTTGGTTTTGGTACTACCAACCAAACTGGTACTAACCCATCTGCACTTAACCCTGTTGGTACTGCATCTACTAACACTGGCGTATACAACGTTGGTGAAGGTATGGCAACAGGTGCTGCTGAGAACCTGGGTACTGGTAACCAAGCCTTCAATGAGATGGCATTCTCTATTGAGAAGGTTACTGTTACTGCTAAGTCCAGAGCACTAAAAGCAGAGTACAGTTTAGAACTTGCTCAAGACCTTAAAGCAATTCATGGTCTAAATGCTGAAGCAGAACTTGCTAACATCCTCTCTACTGAGATCCTTGCTGAAATCAACAGAGAAGTTATCAGAACAATCTATAAGGTTGCTGAGCAAGGTGCTGTTTCTAACACTGCTACTGCAGGTATCTTTGACCTAGACATTGACTCCAATGGTAGATGGTCTGTTGAGAAGTTCAAAGGACTTCTATTCCAGATTGAAAGAGATGCTAATGCTATTGCACAGAGAACAAGGCGTGGAAAGGGCAACATGATTCTCTGCTCTGCAGACGTTGCTTCAGCCCTAACAATGGCTGGTATCCTAGACTATACTCCTGCACTTAATGCTAACCTGAATGTTGATGATGCTGGTAATACATTTGCTGGTACAATCAATGGTAAGTTCAGAGTATACATTGACCCATATGCTGCTAACCTAGGTTCTACAACTAATACTGCTACCCAATCAGGTAATCAGTACTATGTTTGTGGTTACAAAGGTTCTTCACCATATGATGCAGGTCTATTCTACTGTCCTTACGTTCCTCTCCAGATGGTTCGTGCTGTGGGAGAAAACTCCTTCCAGCCCAAAATTGGCTTTAAGACCAGATATGGTATTGTTGCCAACCCATTTGCTGAAGGTACAGAGCAAGGTCTTGGAAGACTTAGACTTAATGCTAACCGCTATTACAGAAGAGTTTCTGTTAAGAACCTCATGTGATACAGATGGATATATTCCATTCACATTTCAAAGGACTCCTTCAAGGGGTCCTTTTTTTTATGTTTATTCCTAAATAGTTAAAAAAATAATATGGCGTCAACAAGGATTAGACAACCTAAGGATCTTAATAAGAAGGCTCTTAATAACCAGATCCAAAATAGAAACTATTTGGCGCCTACTGGGTTTCAATTTAATGTAAGTAGAGCACCTAAAGTTACTTATTTTGGAAATCAAGTAAATATTCCATCTCTTACTTTAGGGATTGCCAATCAACCTTCCTATTTGAAGGATATTCCTAGACCTGGGGAAAAGATTGATTTTGAAGATTTAACTCTAACCTTTTTGGTTGACGAAGATCTCAGTAATTATATGGAAATACAGAACTGGATAAGAGGAATAGGATTCCCAGAAAGTCTAGATCAAATATATGATTTTCAACAGGATGATACTTTAACTGTTATGAATAAAGCCTTGAGGAATCAAGGAATAAATCTTTATTCTGATGGTTCTTTACTTATTCTCAATAACGTTAATCTTCCAAAATTTAAAGTTACTTTTGATGGGATGTTCCCCTACTTTTTAAGCACTTTAGCCTTTGATGCTACACAAAGCGACTTAGAATACTTTACAGCACAGGTATCTTTCAAGTATAATATATACAATATAGTTACAATTTAAGAATGGTTGATCTGGAGCAAATCCAGAAGATGTGGGAAGAAGATGCAAAAATAGATTCTGATAATTTACATAATGAGTCATTAAACATCCCCTCTCTTCATGCGAAATATTTTGAATTATATAATTCCATATTCCTCCTAAGAAAGAAGGCAGAGCAACAAAGGAAGAATATTCGTCATTCACGGTATGAATATTTTAGTGGGAAAGCAGACCCAGAAGTATATGTAGAAAATCCTTTTCCAAAGAAAATAAGGGATAAGGATACTATGCAGAAGTATTTGGATGCGGATGAGAAACTGTCCACTTCTTCATTAAAAATAGATTATTATGATACAATGTTAGTGTATCTCGAAAGCATTCTTAAGGTGATTCAGAATAGAACATATCAAATAAAAAATGCTATTGAGTTTATTAGATTTCAATCTGGGTTGGGATAATGGGAGATATTATATCTGCATTTCCTTCTCCTATTATTTTAAATGCAATATCGGAAAATACTGATGATTTAAAAAAAGAGTTAAGTTTTATTAGAAATTCATATCAAGGAGATTTTCATAAAAATTGTGAGTATAGAGTATTAGAAAAATATCCAAGAATTAAAAAAATTTTATTAAACAAATTTAAACAAGTTGCCAAAGAGAATTTTGGATATACTAATGATTTTATAATATCAACTTCTTGGATTACACAATTGGAGGAGAAAAGGGAGGTTGTTCATCCCCATTGCCATAAAAATAGTTTTTATAGTGGAGTTTATTATTTCGATGAATATGAAGATAATGAAGGTGGAGTGTTGGAAATCATGACTCCTTTATTTAATCATTTTGATTTTAATGTTATGCCAGCAGATTGGAATCTTTATACGGGTCGTTCAATGAAATTTTCTCCTAAAAAAAATTTATTAATATTATTTCCAAGCTATCTTTTTCATCAAGTATTATCTTATGAAGGTACATCCATCAGAAAGTCTCTTGCATTTAATATTGTTCCTATAGGATTTTATGGGGATGGAGATTCTGCTGTTAATACAAAATGGTTAAATTAATTATAGTGAGGAGATTTCTATGAATAAGAAAAGAATACTTACCTTGGTTACTGGTGGATTCGATCCACTTCATAGTGGTCATATTGCTTACTTTGAGAAGGCAAGAGAGTTGACCAATTATTTGGTAGTGGGATTGAATACAGAGGAGTGGTTGACTAAAAAGAAAGGTCAGTACTTTATGTCATGGAAGGAACGTGCTGAGATTATTCGCCATCTTGACATGGTAGATGCCGTCATCACAGTCCCAGATGATGATAAGGGTTCTGCATGTGGAGCAATAGAAAGATGTTTGGAGATTGCTCAGACAGTAGTGTTTGCAAACGGTGGTGATAGAGGAAAGGATAATACTCCAGAGACAGATAGGTTTGGTAAAGATCCTAGAGTCGAGATGGAATTTGGTATTGGTGGTAGTGACAAGTTAAATAGTAGTTCATGGTTACTTCATAACTATTTTGAGAGGCAACGTAAAATCGTTGGTATTTAATTATGGATCTAAATATTAATACATGAATGGGTCAAGTGAATGCAATCGCGCACATATTCTCCTAACCCTTTGGGGTGGATTGAAACTGAATTAGATAGATCCCATATAGACTTTCTTTGGAAGAGAATCGAAGAAAGTGATGGGAAGAGTATGAAAGATAATTTAATAGGTAATATTAGTAAAAGTTTTATAATTGAAGATAGAGCAGATTTCTTTTTTAAAAAAGTATTACTTCCTCACGTTCAGAAATATCGTAGAGATTTTAATGGTGATCCTATTAGGAATCATGTTTTTGGTAATGTAGAGATGGTGCTTAATGGATTTTGGGCCAATTATCAGTATCAACATGAGTTTAATCCTTATCACCACCATGGTGGAGTTTATTCTTTTGCTATTTGGTTAAAAATTCCTACTGATTGGAAAGAACAACATAATCTACCATTCTTAGAGGGTATGAAGGAGAGTGATAGAAAGGCATCGGATTTTGAATTTGAATATTGTGATTTGTTGGGTGATATTAGGAATCATAGATATCAGTTAGATAAATCAATGGAAGGAAGAATGGTATTCTTTCCAGCAGGATTAAGACATACAGTGTATCCTTTTTATAATTGTGAGGAACCACGTATTTCTGTAGCAGGAAATGTGTGGTTTAAAACAAAATGACAGATTTAACCATACAGAAAGTAAATGAAGTTTATCTTAAGATAGATACTCAACCTCATATAGAATATGAATTAAGAGATAGATTTACTTTTGAAGTTCCTAATAAAAAATTCATGCCTCAATATAGGGGTAAGTTTTGGGACGGATATGTTCATTTGTTTAATATGAAAACCAAAAGGATCTATGTGGGTCTTTTGGATAAGGTTATTGCTTTTTGTGAGAATGCTGGATATTCCTATAATTTTGAAGATAATAAGTATTATGGTCTTCCTTTTGAAGTCAATGAAATGATTTCAAAAGAAGGTGTAAAGGATTATATAAAATCCATTACTACTTTTAAACCTAGAGATTATCAAATTGATGCTGTTTATGATGCATTACGATATAATAGAAAATTGCTTATTTCTCCCACAGCATCTGGTAAGTCTTTAATGATCTATGCCATTACCAGATATTTTGTAGGAAGAAAGAATAAAGTTCTTTTAGTAGTTCCTACCACATCTTTGGTGGAACAGATGTTTAAAGACTTTGAAGAATATGGTTGGGATGCTAAAAACCATTGTCATAGAATATATGCAGGTAGGGAAAGGACAAACGTTAATGAAGTTACTATTACTACATGGCAATCTGTTTATAACTTAGATAGAGGGTTTTTTGAAGACTATGACGTAGTGATTGGTGATGAGGCTCATCTTTTTAAAAGTAAGTCTCTAGTTAATATTATGAACAAATTACATCATGCCAAGTATAGATTTGGGTTTACTGGAACTTTAGATGGTACACAGACCCATAAATGGGTCTTAGAAGGTTTGTTTGGACCTTCATATAAGGTTACTCAAACTAAGGATTTAATGGAAAGAGGACTTCTTTCTACCTTAGATATTCAGTGTTTACTGTTGAAACACGCGCCCAAAAAATTTGAGACCTATGAAGATGAAATTCAATATTTAATAGGTCATGAAAAAAGAAATAACTTTATTTCTAATCTCGCTATAGACTTAAAAGGAAATACTCTTATTTTGTATAGCAGAGTAGAGACACATGGGAAGGTGCTTTATGAAATGATAAATAAAAATGTTACCCATGGAAGAAAAGTATTTTTCATTCATGGAGGTGTCGATGCTGAAGTCAGGGAATCAGTTAGAAAGATAACTGAAGAAGAAAATAATGCTATAATAGTGGCTTCTTATGGTACTTTCAGTACAGGCATCAATATTAAGAACTTGCATAATGTAATTTTTGCCTCTCCTTCCAAATCTCGTATAAGAAATTTACAGAGTATTGGAAGAGTCTTAAGAAAAGGCAAGAATAAAACTAAAGCAAAACTTTATGATATTGCTGATGATCTCACTAAAGGATCAAAGAAAAATTATACATTAAATCATTTTATTGAAAGAGTGAAAATCTATGTACAAGAGCAATTCAATTATGAAATTATATCAATCAACATAAAAGAATAGAAAAGGAGGAATTATGATAGAAGATGATTTTTACTGTACGCTTAAGTTAAAATATAGTGGAGAAGAAATATTCGCCAAAGTTGCAGCTTCTGATGAAGGAGATAGAACTATGTTATTAGTTTCTCATCCTGTAATCATAGAAGAAGTGAAAATGAGAAATCATATAGCAGGATATAAATTTGAACCTTGGATTAAAACTTCTTCTGAAGATATGTTTATTTTAAATTTAGACGATGTTCTTACTTTGTCTGAATCAGAAGATATAGAAATGATTTGTTATTATCAAGATTTCGTTAAAAAGGTGAATAAAAGAAATCGTATTAAAATGAATAGAAAGATGGGATATCTATCTAACGTAAATGATGCTAAAGAAGCGTTAGAAAAGATATATAATTCTAAATCTGATAATCTTTCGAAATAATTCCCTTTATCCTAGACAAAGCTATTATACTGACATTTTATATACTTGTCAAGGGGAATAATCATGCTATAATTGATATTAAAGATAATATATATTATGCCTTTTTCTAATGCCTATGGAACAATGAAGAAAACTCCAAAGAGATCGGAACATTACGTCAATAATAAGGAGTTCTTATCGGCTTTAGAAAACTACTTTGCTGAGGTGGAAAGGGCTGCGTTAGAAGATAAACCTAAACCACAGATTCCTAGGTATATTGGTGAATGTTTTTTAAAGATTGCTAATCATCTCTCTTATAAACCTAATTTTGTTAATTATATGTTTAAGGATGATATGATTTGTGATGGTATTGAGAATTGTGTTCGTTATATTGGTAATTTTAATCCAGAGAAATCTAAAAATCCTTTTGCTTATTTCACTCAAATTATTTACTATGCTTTTTTAAGAAGGATATCTCAAGAGAAAAAGCAATTGGAAATTAAAAATAAGATTTTAGAAAAGACTAATTTTGATGAGGTCTTTGATGCCAATGATCTTGACTCTTCTAATTATTCCGAGTATAATTCAATTAAAGATAGCGTACATTCTAAATTGAGAAATTGATGAAGGTTATTCATTCTGAAAATGTTGCTGTTCTTGATTACCCTTTTCATCAGAAATTACAGGAGGATTTACTTCCTTTAATAAGGAATCATCATTTTCAAGATGTTGGACATACAAACGTTAAAGCAAAGCATACAGAATGGGATTGGCAACAGAATCATTCTCAGGTTATAAAATTTAAGGCGTGGATATTAAATGAAGTACGGAAAGAATTTGGAAAGTTTGCTTGTATAGGTGAGAAAGAAGATAAATTAGAAGTTGTAAATTTTTGGGCAAATATTTACAATAAAGGTGATTATGCAGTTCCACATATGCATCTTCCTTGTTATGTTAGTTTTGCATATTTTTTAAAAAGTAAATGGTATCATCCTTCTCTGGTATTTTCTCATCATGGAGAAAGAGTACGTCCTAAAGATGGTAGGATAGTTATATTTCCATCTTGGGTATATCACCATGTTAGGAAACATAGGTTTGCAGAACAGAGAATAACTTTATCTGGAAATGTGGCAATACTAAAAGATTGGGAGAATCCAGATCCTTACTTGCTAAAAAATGGGCTAACTGGACCACGTGGTGCTTATGGGCCTTTATAGATGAAAATAGCAATTATCACCGATACTCATTATGGAGCAAGAAAGGGTTCACAACTCTTTCATGATTATTTCGAGAAATTTTATAAGGATGTCTTCTTTCCGGTTTTGTATGGAGAAGAAATTGATACTGTAATTCATATGGGGGATGCTTTTGATAGTAGACGTGGTATTGAATTTAAGTCTTTAGGGTGGGCAAAAAGAGTAGTATTTAATCCCTTAAGAGAAATGGGCATAACTATGCATTTAATGGTTGGAAATCATGATGCCTATTATAAAAATACTAATGATATTAATTCTATTGATTTATTGTTGAGTGAGTATGCTAATATTATTACTTATTCCTCAGTTACAGACGTAAAATTAGGTAATTTAAAAACCACTTTTGTGCCTTGGATTACTGAAGATAATGCACAGCAAACTTTTGAGGCTTTGAGGAAGACTAAGAGTGAGGTTGTGATGGGACATCTTGAGTTAAATGGGTTTATGGCTACACGTGGTCATATGATGGAAAATGGAATGTCTGAGGCTCCTTTTGAAAGATTTAAAAGAGTTTATTCAGGACATTATCATATGAGATCTAATAAGGATAATATCCATTATTTGGGTAATCCTTATGAGATGTTTTGGAATGATGTAGGTCAGGATAGAGGATTTCATATTTTTGATACTGAAACTCTGAAACATACTCCAGTTAATAATCCTTATAGAATGTTTTATGTCATTCATTATGAGGATACTCCCTATCAAACTTTTGATACTAGGGAGTATGAGAATAAGATTGTAAAAGTTATTGTACGTCAAAAATCTGATTCTTCTAAATTTGAAAAGTTCATTGATAAATTGATGTCCTCTGGAGTTGCTGATTTAAAGATTGTCGAGAATTTTCAATTTAATGAATCTGAAGATTTTGAGATTGAAGAGTCTGAAAATACTCTTTCTATTCTTGATAGATATATTGAGGAGTCAGAAACAGAATTAGATAAATCTCGTATTCAGTCCATGATTAGAACAGTCTATCAAGAATCTTGTGAGTTGGTCTAATGTATATTATTACAGTAGATGGAGAAGAAAAGGACGGGGCCTACTCTGTCAGAGATGAAGATGGAGAGCAGGTTCTTTATATTTTTGTTGAAGAGGACGATGCACTTAGATATGCTATGCAGTTGGAAGAGATGGGATATCCAGAAATGCATATTATTGAAGTAGAGGATGAAGTAATGATAAAGACGTGTGAGGTTCATGATCATAGATATGCTATAGTTAATCCTTATGATATTATCGTTCCTCCAGATAGTGGGCGTGATTTTAATCCTTTAAAATGATTATATTTGAAAAGATTTCTTGGAAGAATTTTTTATCTACAGGAAATCATCCTACAGAAGTTATTCTTAATAAGAGACCTACAACTTTAATTGTAGGTTCAAATGGCGCCGGAAAGTCAACCATTTTAGATGCATTGACATTTGTTTTGTATGGAAAGTCTTTTCGTAGAATTAATAAATCGCAATTAGTCAATAGTACTAATGAAAAGGATTGTTTTGTTGATATTGAGTTTTCTATAAGTGGAATTAAATGGAAGATAGAAAGAGGAATAAAGCCTAATATTTTTAAGATTTATAGAAATGATAAAGAGATGGATCAATCTCATTCCGCTATAGATCAGCAGAAATGGTTGGAACAAAGTGTTCTTAAAATGAATTATAAATCTTTTACTCAGATAGTAATTCTAGGATCTAGTACTTTTGTGCCATTTATGCAATTGCCACCAGGTAGTAGAAGAGAAGTAGTAGAAGATCTTTTAGATATTAAGATTTTTTCTTCTATGAATGTATTAATTAAAGAAAAGATAAGAGGGATAAAGGAGGAAGCTAGGACTTTAGAATTGAAGAAAGAATCTTTAAAGGATAAAGTAGAAATGCAAAAAGATTTTATTGAGGAGGTGGAGAATAGAGGAAAGGAAAACATACAAGAGAAGAATGATAAGATTAAAACATTAGGAATAGAAGTTGATACTTGTATGGAAAAGAATCACCTTACCGAAGCAGATATTACAGATCTAATTAAGAAGCAAGAAAAACTAACAGGAGCAGGGGGAAAATTAGTAAAACTTAATAACTTAAAGGGTAAAATATCCAATAAAGTAGCAACTATTACTAAAGAACATAAGTTTTTTAAAGAAAACACTGTTTGTCCTACTTGTACCCAAGAGATTGAGGAGGATTTCAGAATAAATAAAGTTGAAGACGCTCAATCTAGAGCAAAGGAGTTGCATTCTGGTTATAAAGAACTAGAGGAGGCAATTAAAACAGAGGAACAAAGAGAGCGTCACTTTACTACTGTATCTAAGGAGATTACTAAACTAACGCATGGCATTTCTAAAAACAATACTCAGATCGCTGGCTGCCAACGACAAATCAGGGATCTGGAATCGGAAATTCAAAGAGTTACCGAACAACTTGCAAACAGAAATACTGAGCATGACAAGTTAGAATCTTTTAGAAATAGTCTCCAAGATACATATCAGCATTTGTCTGAGAAAAAAGAAACTATTTCATATTATGATTTTGCCTACGGGCTCCTGAAAGATGGTGGAGTCAAGGCAAGTATAGTTAAAAAATATCTTCCTCTTATTAATCAGCAGGTTAACAAGTACTTGCAGATTATGGATTTTTACATCAACTTTAAGCTTGATGAAGAATTTAATGAAACAGTCGAGTCACCTATACATGAAGACTTTTCATATTCTTCTTTCAGTGAAGGAGAGAAATCTAGAATTGATTTAGCACTTATTTTTGCCTGGAGAGAAGTTGCCAGGTATAAGAATTCCGTTAATACTAATCTAATGTTATTTGATGAAGTTTTTGATTCGTCTTTGGATGGTTATGGCACTGATGAATTCATGAAGATCATTAGATTTATAGTTAAAGATGCTAATATTTTTGTTATATCCCATAAAGGAGGGTTGGAAGATAAATTTGAAAAGGTAGTGAAATTTGAGAAAGTAAAAGGTTTTAGTAGGACGGTATAATGTCTATATACAGGCATCCCTCAGAGAAGAGATTTCTCTTTATTCATATTCCCAGAACAGGAGGTAGATTTATTGAAGCAAATTTAGAATCTAAGGAATGGAGATGTGAACCCATAGATTATTGTGGTATTCCCCATTTTAATGATTCATTTATAGATGATTGTGAGATAAAGCATTTTCCTAAAAAATTATATGAAAAGTATTTTAATGTAGAGGGTATTCCTCAGGTTACAGTTATTAGAGATCCTATTGATAGATTTTTCTCAGCATCAATTTATTTGACTCAGGCATATGGTCCTAATATTCAACAGTCTGCTGAAGATGAATCACAACTTCATTCTATGATAGCAGATTTTCCTATGCCAGAATCTCTTGGATGGTTTAGGCAACAAATAGATTATCTGTCAGAGAAAACTCATATCTGGAAGTTTGAAAATGGATTAGGAAGAAGATTTTCTAAATGGTTGAGTGAAATAGTAGGAATGGATATTAAAATGAATGCATTCACTAAATATCCCATGAGTCGTCATGAAAGAACAACTCAACTTAAAAGGACTGATAAACTTATAGATAATATTAAAAAAATGTATATTAAAGACATTGAACAACTTTATCCTGAATTATTATAATGGCTATTTTTAAGCATGTAGAGAGTGGAAAGAGATTTCTTTTTGTCCATATTCCTAGGACTGCTGGTAGGTTTGTAGAACAAAATTTAGAAGCACAGGGATGGGTGTGGGAAAAGATAGATGAAAATATTGAGTTAACTCGCAGAAATGATCCCTCCAAGGTTAGAATGTATGATAGTGTAGATGGGATAGAAATTGCTCATTTCCATAAACAATATTATGAAAAGTATTTGGATGTAGAGGATATTCCTCATGTTTCTATTATAAGAAATCCTATTGATAGATTTATTTCATCATCTATTTGGTTAACTAGATGTTATGGTGACGATATACAAGAACAAATGGAAGATTCTATGTTATTCTCTTCTTTGCTTTATAATTTTCCTTTTCCAGAATCTGTTAATTGGTATAGACCTCAAGTAGATTTTATGTCTGATAAAACTCATATCTGGAAGTTTGAAGATGGTATAGGGGATGAGTTTTCCAGTTGGATAAGTGGCATAGTAGGGGTAGACATTAAGATGGATCCTGATTTAAAATATAGGACTGATCCTAGGATGAGAGAGGAGAGTGCTTTGAGTCGTCTTAAAAAGACAGATGCTCTTATAGATAATCTTAGGGTTTTTTATAGGAAAGATTTTTCTAGATTTTATGCACATAATTGATAATTTTCTTAAAGATCCTTATAGTGTTAGACGATTGGCACTAAGTTTGAATGATCAGTATCTATCTGCAAATTCAGATGAATCTTGGCCAGGATTACGTTGTGATGTTCCTGAACCTTTAAGATCTCAGTGTGAATCTAAAATAAAGAAAATTACTCAGGATGATAAATTAATTCTTAATCATTGTGTTTTTCAATATATTGATAAATCGTACGAGGTTGGGTCATGTCATTTTGATCGTGGTAGATATACATGTATTACATATTTAAATGAAAATGCACCTTCTAATAGTGGAACATTAATATATGATGAAAGATCTCAACATGAAAGTTTATTTGGAAGGGGGTATAAAATTGATGACTTTGGTATAATAAAAAGAAAATTTTATGCTTCTAATAGAACTCTAATTGATAAACTTAAATATAGTAGAGAGTTGAATAAAATTAATAGCCTATTTGAAAATCCTTGTGCTATTCCTAATAAGTTCAATAGGACTCTTATCTTTGATTCTGATAGAGTTCATAGAGCTCAACATTTCTTTGGAAGCACCATTAAGGATGCTAGACTTACTCTTGTTTCATTTTACGACTACTCCATACCATTAAGTTATGAAAGTACCAAATTGGATTCATCACTCCAAAAAGGAGAGAAAACGAAAACTTAAACCCCAAGCATTACGTCAAGCAAAGGCTAGACGAAGAGCACTCGTGAGGAAACTTAAGAGTGCTTTTTTTATTTTATAAATAGATTAGTTTTGTCAAGAATTAAAATGACTGCGCTGATTGACCCTCAAAAATATACGGAGACAGTTGACCTATTGAGGTCATTTTTTTTGTCTAAAAATTTTCTTGAAGTCCACACACAGAATCGTTTAAGCATCCTTGCTGCATGTGAAGATCCAGAAACAGTAGCAACCTATGAATATAATGGTCAAGTATGGCCACTTCCACAGACAGGCCAGATGTGGTTGGAATATGAACTTCTTTCTAATCCTTCAGCAGAAGGATTTTTTTGTGTCTCCACTTCATATAGGGCAGAACCTAACCCTGTAGAAGGAAGACATGAAACTATCTTTCCAATGTTTGAGTTTGAGATGAAAGGAGATGTCCATGATTTAAAAGTAATGGAGATTGAATTGTGTGAGTGGCTAGGAATACCATTAGACACAGTTAAGATTAAGACTTATGATGAATGGGGATGGTCTTTTAATAGTAAAGAACTAGATCATGATCATGAAAATACTATTCGTCGTGGCATGATTACAGATTTCCCTGAATGGACATCACCTTTCTGGAATATGGCAAGGAATGATGATGGTACTAGTAAAAAGATTGATGTGATCCTAGGCGGTATGGAGACCATAGGTAGTGCAGAACGCAGCACTGATAAGGAACAGATGCGTGATACATTCCATACTATTTCTGATGGACAATATGCTGAACTACTTTACAAATTATTTGGTAAGGAAAGAGTAGAAAAGGAACTTGAAAAGTTTCTTGAGTTCGACTTCTTCCCCAGAAGTGGTGGAGGGATAGGAATGCAACGTCTAATGACAGCCCTTTCATAGGGCATCATTGTGAGGTGACGAAACTGGTAAACGTGTCAGTCTGTTTAACTGATGTTCCTGGCGGGACTTGTAGGTTCGACTCCTACCCTCACAGTTTAAAAAGAATATTTAGGTATAAGTTCGTAGGCATTTATTTTTGTTAAAATTTTGTAGTATATCTGCATTTCCTGACTAAATATGTATAGGTGAATGGAGGTATAGTATGCACAATCTGGTATCACACAATGAGCTTGCAAGCTGGAAGTGGGATGAAAAAAACACGATAGATGACAAATATACTCAAGTATCCGATTATTTCCAGTGCATTTCAGAATGTGGTATAGTAGACCATCAAGCAAGGAGATTCTGTAGACACATCTTGACAGTCGATTAGCCTCAAAAAACAACCAAGGAGTAACCACCACCAAAATCCCCTCTGATGAAAAGGAGGGGATTGGTTCGTTTACATAAATAATAGTTAGGGTTTATATTCTAATGAAAAGTTTTTCAGAATTTTTAAAAGAAGTAGATGATCCTCAGCAATCTGCATTGTCTGCTCATCAAGCAAGAACTGCGGGAATGCGTCAAGCAAAATCTGGGACTGTTGGTGGAAGCCAAACACCTTTTAGGAAAAGACCTTCTACTGGTTTGTCAAGCTTGTTGAAGAGAAGAAAGAAAGAACCAACTAAACCTGATGCTAAGAAACCTAATATAACTCCTTTAAGACCTAAGACAAAACCCAATCCAATAGTAAAAGGATTGGGAGCCACTCCCGCTTAAAAAAGTGTCCACTACCTCCTCCATTGAGGAGGTTTTTTTGTATGATGGACAGGTATAAAAAATACAGATGATCAACTACCAAATAAAGTCTCAACTTGCTAAGCTGCTAGCCACTGAGGATCTTGTAGTAGAACATAAGAATGTTACTACTGCTCAGTTTAATGTAGAGACTAGGGTGTTGACTTTACCCTTGTGGGAAAAGGCATCTACTATAGTATATGATATGTTAGTGGGACATGAGGTAGGTCATGCTCTTTTTACTCCTAATGAATGGGATTTTGGAATTCCTCAACAATTTATTAATGTAGTAGAGGATGCTCGTATTGAGAAATTGATGAAGCGTAAATACCCTGGAATTGCTAAAACTTTTTATCGTGGATATGAGGAATTAAATGATGATGATTTCTTTGACATTGATGGTGAAGATCTTACTACTTTTAATCTTGCTGATAGGTGTAATTTATATTACAAGGTGGGTAACTTCATTGATTTGGATTTTTCGTCTACTGAAAAACAGATTGTCAATTTGATTGGTGATTGTGAAACTTTTGATGATACCTTAAATGCTGCTAAGGTTCTTTATGAATATTGTAAGAAACAGATAGAAAAACCTAATATTTCTCCTACAGAGAATAAAGATATTTCTCCTCCACCAAATCAAACTGATGAAACTTTTGAAGAAGATTTCTTTGATGAGGGATCTCCTGAGGAATCTAATGATGATATGGAGGTTTCTACAGATACTCTTTTTCAGGAGGGAACTGAGAAGTTAAATGATTTAACCAACTGTATGGAGAATATCTATATTGAAGTTCCTGAAGTTTATTTGTCTAATTTAATTGCATCTAATTCTGAAATTTATACTGCTTTAGAGGAAAGTTGGGAAGCACAGCTTGTTCCTATAGGAGATTATAAAGCAGATTTTACTCTTCCTGATATTGAGTATAGGGATTTTAAAAATTCTGCTAGAAGGGAAGTTAATTATCTTGTAAAAGAATTTGAGATGAAGAAATCTGCAGATGCTTATGCACGTGCAACTACTGCTCGTACTGGGGTATTAGATTGTTCTAAACTTCCTACTTATAAGTTCAATGAAGATATCTTTAAAAAGATAACCACATTGGATGATGGTAAGAATCATGGATTAATTTTTATTCTTGATTGGTCAGGTTCTATGCAACCTTATCTTCAAGATACTCTTAAACAGTTATATAATTTAGTTTGGTTTTGTGATAAAGTTCAAATTCCTTTTGAAGTTTATGCTTTTAGTAATAATTATAGTCAATGGAAATATCAGGAAGAACATCCTCTTCCTCGTATGAAAAGGGAAGTAGGAAAATTAGTTGTTAATGAAGAATTTTCATTATTGAATTTTTTAACTAGTACAGTAAGTAAAAAAGTATTAGAAAAGCAGATGGAGTCTCTTTGGAGAGTGGCATGGTATATGAGACCTCAGGGTACTAGAGAGTATACTATTCCAGGACAATTTGTTCTTTCTGGAACTCCTCTAAATGAGGCTGTTATTTCTTTACATCAAATCATTCCTTTATTCCAAAAACAACATCACCTTCAAAAGGTTCAATGTGTGGTTTTAACTGATGGAGAATCTAATGCAGTACCTTATCATAAGATGGTTCAGCGTCATTGGGAACATGAACCATATATAGGGTGTCGTAATATTGTTCCTTCTCATACTTATCTTCGCAATCGTAAGACTGGACATGTCTATCAATTTGGTTATACTTATTGGGGATTCACTGAGGTTCTTTTAGAGGATCTAAAGCAGTCTTTTCCAGACACTAATTTTATTGGAATTAGATTATCTTCTAGTGCAGAATTTGGAAAGTTTGTTAGAAGATATAATCCTTCAATAGATGATAAAGATTTGAGGCAAGCTAAGAAGAATAAATCTTATACCATTAAGAATGGGGGATATCAATCTTATTTTGTTATGAATTCTTCTTCTCTTTATAGTGATGATGTCTTTGAAGTAGAGGAAGATGCTTCTAAATCTAAGATTAAAAGTGCTTTCTCTAAGAGTCTTAAATCTAAAGCACTAAATAAAAAGGTTTTGAGTGAGTTTATGGATTTGGTTTGTTAGACACTTATTATAGTGTCTATATTGGAGACATATTTCTTCTTTTTCTTTTATACTGGATTCATTGAGACAAAACATTATGCCCTTTGCATATAAAATGACAGATGATCAAATTATTGATGCTTTAAGAAGCACTTATGGTAGTGAATTTACCGCTGCTGACATTAGAGGTTACTGTGCTGCTAATGATATTACCTATCAAACAGTAACTAAAAGGTTGGAACAGTTTAAGGTTGGTCGTGGTAAGTGGAATTTAGAATTAACAGTAAAGGCAGTTCAAAATATTGAAAAATCTTATAGTGCTCCTTCGGTAGATCCTCCTCTCTCTTTCCATCAAAATCTTATACCTCAAAAAGATGATACCTTCGTCAACTTTGGTTCTTTTAATGATATTAAAACCATTCTTAAAGCCAATATGTTCTACCCTGTATTTCTTACGGGTCTTTCTGGGAATGGAAAAACCTTCTCAGTTGAACAAGCCTGCGCCCAACTAAATAAAGAGTTAATCAGAGTAAACATAACAATTGAAACAGACGAAGATGACCTTATTGGTGGGTTCCGTCTTGTTGACGGTAACACTGTATGGCATAATGGTCCAGTTATCGAGGCATTGGAAAGGGGAGCTACACTCCTTTTAGATGAGATTGATCTTGCTTCCAATAAGATTTTATGTTTGCAGAGTATTTTAGAAGGTAAAGGTGTTTTTCTTAAGAAGATTGGTAAATATGTAGAACCTTATCCTGGATTCAATGTAATTGCTACTGCCAATACTAAGGGTAAAGGATCCGAGGATGGTAGGTTTATTGGTACTAATGTACTTAATGAAGCATTTTTAGAAAGATTCCCAGTAACCTTTGAGCAAGATTATCCTTCTCCTTCAATAGAAACTAAAATTTTAGGAAGGGTTGCTGATTCTTTAGGGATAAAAGATAAGGATTTCTGTAAAAGGTTGGTAGATTGGGGTGATATTATTCGTAAGACATTTTATGATGGTGGTATTGATGAGATTATTAGTACTCGTAGATTAGTTCATATTCTTCATGCTTATAATATCTTTAATGATAAGATGAAATCAATTCAAGTTTGTGTAAACAGATTTGATGATGAGACTAAGCAAGCCTTCCTCGAATTGTATGATAAGGTAGATGCTACTGTTCAACTTCCAATTGACAATCAGGAGGATTAATGATATGGTTAATGCATGGAGTTTACTTTATTCTCAGATGAATGGAACTATGGATGAGGATTATCCTATTATAAAAAAACAAGAAGATGAAGCAGAAGTGGGGGATGATACTATAAATTTTACTGGACTGAATAGTGCTGTGGTGGGAGCAGATACTGTACCTTTTGATCAGAGTTGGTGGGGAGAGGATGGAATTAGTCTAACTGGAAATCCTACTGCTTCTCCTGATACCATTGTTTTCGGTGGCAGTAGAGTTCCTGGTGGAATGGGTAACGATCATATTAGTTTTGGGAACCTAGTAGATGATGTTTATTCATATCATTTTCCAGGTACAGACACAAAACCAAAACCAAATTTAAAAGGACCATCAGTTAGAAAATATCAAGAAGATAAGAGTATGGAGGATCTTTCTGATTATGTTTCTTCAACATATCAGGGACATTATACAAATGATAACTCAGATGTTCAGACACTTGATCTTATTCATTCAGTAGGTGATGCAGAATCTTTCTGTCGTTCTAATGCAATTAAGTATTTGAGTCGTTATGATAAGAAAGGAACTGCAAAACGTGATATACTAAAAGCAATGCACTATTGCTTACTTCTATACTATTTCAGCGGCAACACACAAAATGAAATTACGACCCGTGGTTATGAAACTTTCTGAATCAACTCTTTCTTTATTAAAAAACTTTACCGAGATTAATCAGTCTATTCTTTTTAAGCATGGAAATAAACTTCGCACCATGAGTGTGATGAAGAACATCTTGGCAGAAGCAACTGTTGATCAAGAATTCCCTAAGGATTTTGGAATTTATGATCTTCAGCAATTTATGAATGGTCTTCGTCTTTATCAAAGTCCTGAATTAGATTTTTCTCATGATAGTTATGTGGTTATTCGTGAAGGAAAATCCAACACAAAGTATTTCTTTGCTGATGCTGCTATAATAGCATCTCCGCCTGATAAGCCTATTACTCTTCCTAGTGAAGATGTTTCTTTTGTTCTTACTAGTCAACATTTAGACAGATTGAAGAAATCTTCTTCTTTACTGCAGTTGCCAGATATTTCTGCTATTGGGGAGGATGGAGTTGTTAGGTTGGTGGTTCGTGATAAAAAGAATGATACTTCAAATAAGTTTTCTATTGAGGTAGGTGAAACAGATAAAGTATTTACTTGTAATTTTAAAGAAGAGAATTTAAAACTTATTGAAGGATCTTATGATGTAGCAATATCATCTAAACTTTTATCTAGATTCCAGAGTAAAAACTATGATTTGACTTATTACATTGCATTAGAACCTGATTCAACATTCGAATGAAATTACCAAAACCTAAACAGTATAAAGTAGAAGATTGGCAAGGGGATTCTTGGACTGAAGCACAAGATGAGGCTGTTCGTTTACTAAATGAAGGTCAGGAGGTTGTAGAAGTTCTTCTATGGAGTGAGGAACATGATTGTTGGTGTATGCTCCAAGAGTTAAATTTGGAACGAGGGATTGAACCCAAACCTGGATCCTGGAATACTCAGGTTTTGGCACCTTATTATTGGAGATTGCGTTATAATGAGAAGTGATTAATTTTAATTATGAGAGATGAATTTCTTTGGGTTGAAAAATATAGACCCAAGACAATTGAAGACTGTATTCTTCCTGAGAATATCAAGAAAACTTTTCTTGATTTCCTAGATAAGGGAGAGGTTCCTAATTTGCTTCTTTCTGGTCCTGCTGGATGTGGTAAGACAACAGTAGCAAAGGCACTCTGTAATCAATTAGGAGTAGATGTTTATGTTATCAACGGATCAGATGAAGGACGATTCCTTGATACAGTCAGAAATAACGCCAAAAACTTCGCATCAACAGTTTCCCTCACATCTGATAGTAGACATAAAGTCATTATCATCGACGAGGCAGACAACACCACCCCAGATGTCCAGCTCTTACTTAGAGCATCTATCGAGGAATTTTCCGCAAACTGTAGATTCATCTTCACCTGCAACTACAAGAACAAAATCATTGAACCCCTCCATTCCAGATGCGCAGTTATCGAATTTGGAATTACAGGACAACAAAAACCAGCAATCGCTGCTGCTTTCTTCCAACGACTTAACTTTATCTTGGACCAAGAACGGTGCGAAGCTGATAAGAAAGTCCTTGCAGAACTTATCAATAAGCACTTCCCAGACTGGAGAAGAGTCCTAAATGAATGTCAAAGATATTCTGTTAGTGGGCAGATAGATAGTGGTATATTGGCCACTTTTAGTGATGTAAAGACACATGATCTCATTAAAAACCTCAAAGAGAAGAACTTCCCCGAAGTTCGTAAATGGGTCGTTAATAGCCTGGACAATGATTCTTCTGTACTTCTTAGGCGTATTTACGATGCTCTTTATGGCACCCTTGAAAACAATAGCATTCCTGCTGCTGTCCTCATTATTGCTAAGTATCAGTATCAAATTGCGTTCGTGGCTGATCAGGAGATAAATCTTTTAGCTTGTCTTACAGAGATAATGGTAGAGTGTGAATTCAAATGAGAAAAATAATAAGATGGATTAAAAGGTGGTTGGATATTTCTGATCCAGCACCTTGGAAGGATAAAAAATGATTTTACCTGGGTCTACAGTGGTTGTCAAAAATCCTAGTTCCATTTATAATGGATATGAAGGATGTGTACAAAGAATCAGTGACGATAAAGTTGCTGTTCTTATGGACTCTCATACTCCTTGGGATAAAATGATTACCTTTCAATTAAAAGAATTGGAAGAAAAAACCACTGGATTTCAATACTATCCACCAAAAAAAGGAAAATGACTCAAGATTATTATAGAGTATTGGCCTCTACTCCAACCCGTGACCCTTATCCAGTTTATAAGTTTCACACTGATCCTCAGGAATGGTCCTGTAATGGAACTGTCACTGTTTCTTGCAAGGATGGTAAGGTTAATGTTACAGTATTTGAAAAGGATTCTATTAACATCCATCGGTTAGAAGTATACTCTGATGATGGTCCTGTTGGCGCAAGACTTACTGAACAAACTTCACACCCGGATAAACCATGAGTAAGTTTATGACCAAGAAAGAGAAAAGAGAAAAACAAAGACATCAAGTTAAGTCTCGATGGTATTATATCTTTTGGGGAACCTGTACAGTAGCAGTATGTGCTGGACAGGTTTTGGTGGGAAGTGGTTTTCGTAAAATGGCAGAGAGTCTTGAGAGTGTATTAGATTCTCCTATACAACTAGATTTTGGTGTTCCTCGTTATAGGCATCCTATGATTGTTCCTGATTGGGAAGGTGATGGGTTGTATCATCCTACAGATCCTCCTAAAGCAGTTTCTCCTGATTATAAAGAGGACTTTCAGAATAGAATTTAATGGACCCATATGGAATAGGCAGAGGAAAAGTGATGGACTATCTTCATGAGATTGAACTTCATAGTATAGAAAGAAATTTTGAATATGAAAAAATGTGTAGGGTAATAGATGATCTTACTGAAGAAGATGCTAAATTAATGGCAAAGTGTTACGCCAAACTTTATCTTGCTAATTTGGAAAATTTAGATGAAATCTCTTAAAACTCCTTTAAGATATCCTGGTGGTAAGTCTCGTGCTTGCACTAAAATGGATCCATACTTTCCTGATCTACGTGATTATGTGGAGTTTAGGGAACCATTTCTAGGTGGAGGAAGTGTAGCACTTCATGTAACAAAGAAGTATCCTCATTTAAAGATTACTGTTAATGATTTGTATGAACCATTGATGAATTTTTGGGTTCAGTTGCAACAGTTTGGGGAGGAATTAACAGATAAGATAAGGCAATATAAATCTACTCATCCAGAACCAGATTCAGCAAGAGAACTTTTTAATAATTCTAAGGAATCTATTAATGATAGAGGTTTGGATGTTATAGAACGTGCTGCGGCATTTTATATTGTTAATAAGTGTTCTTTTAGTGGACTGACAGAAAGTTCATCTTTTTCTGCTCAGGCATCTAATAATAACTTTTCTATGAGAGGGATTGAGAAGTTACCCGGATATTCTAGTTTAATTTCTCATTGGCATATAAACCAGTATTCATATGAATATCTAATGACCCATGATATGCATGATGGTATTTTTATGTACCTAGATCCTCCTTATGATATTAAGGATAATCTTTATGGAAAGAAAGGATCTATGCATAAAGGATTTGACCATGATAAGTTTGCTGCTGACTGTGAGAAGCATGACATTCCGATGCTTATCAGTTATAATTCAGATCAGTTGGTCAAAGATAGATTCAAGAACTGGAATGCCACTGAGTTTGAGCATACATATACAATGAGGTCTGTGGGTGAGTATATGAGGGAGCAGCATCAAAGAAAAGAATTGTTGCTATTTAATTATAATAAAGAACCTAAAATTCAATTCAGCTTTGATGGTTGCTATAGCTATGATAAATTAAAGAAAGAGGGTCTTACTTCATGACTGAGAAACCCTATGATGATTCTAACTGGAGGGAAGAATATAAGGGCTATACCTCTAGTAGGTATGAGTTAGATTTACTTGAGAATGGTCCTAAGAGTCTTGCTCAGTCATGGATGATGGGTGCTCTACATAATAAATGGAAGAAGATGAAAGGATATAAAGATCCAGAACCACCTGATTGTCAAAGTAGTTTGAGTGAGTTTTTTAAAAAACAAGAGGAGTTTACTCCTGAAAACGATCCTTATGGAGGATATTAATGGAAGAAAATCCTTATTGGGGAGAACCTACACCTACTGATGTCTGGGATGACATGCAGAAACTGGATCACTTATATGAAGAGTTGATGTGGGATCATAGAGATAATCTTGAGTTTGCCATAGAAGGTAATCACATTACTATTAGGAATAGATCTAGAGAGGGTCGTTAATGAATGAAAATATAGTATATTATTCTTATAAGATGAACCAGCACTCTCATGTAAATGTACATGAGATGGATCGTTTCGAACATAGTATTAGTTCACTGAGGGAATTTAATAATGAAATACCTGTTTATCTTTTTTGCGATGATCCTGATTATATTCCCGATTATTTTAGGACTGAATATAAGGTAAGGATTAGACCTTTTGAGGAGCAACCCAACCATGGGATGCTTTTCATTTATAGATGGTTTAATTTACAATATTTTGAAGAGAATACCGATGCTAATATTTTATACGTAGATTCAGATACTATATTCTATGATGACGTTCAGTATCTTTTTGATCATTATAATTATATGGAGGTTTTTGGGAGAGAAGAGTTTGGATTCCGTCATGACCCTAATATTGGTGGGGGAAAGACAATAAGAGAAGCGTTGGATTATGTTGACAGTTGTATAGTAGAGGCTGGAGGTGAGGAGCAGATTTATAAGTATTGTATGGGAGTCATTTTATTTAATAATGGTTTGCATTTAGATATTATTGAACGTTTGGGTGAATTAGTAGAGTTGATGTGTAAGATTAGAGATGGTATAATACCTTATCCAGTTCCTAATCCTCGTATATTGGATGAATATGCTATGTGGATTATCTTGAGTAGGATAGGTCCTTACGCAGGTCTCTTTGGTGCTCAGGATGTTACACATGGATGGATAGAGCAAAAACACCAAGAATTGTTTAATCCGGTAGTGTGTCATTATACTACTAAGAAAGAACAGGAATTTGCTGCATCAGATGAGAAGTATAGTAATCTTCTTAGAGATGCAGATGAGTTAAGTGAAGAAATTGATCCTTGGACAGTACAATGACTGAAGAAGAACTAGAAAAAGAACGTCATATCGATGATGACTGTAATGTAGTTTCTCATTATTATAGAGCAAAGAGAATACATCC
>VTLG01007851.1_pt1 | contig 25161 bp, 40 predicted proteins | sample 4694571 | NCBI WGS metagenome assembly VTLG01 (sample SAMN12604809, study PRJNA352737) | marine metagenome | biome: ENVO:00000447; feature: ENVO:00000209|ENVO:00000569|ENVO:01000036; material: ENVO:00002151; isolation source: viral sequences binned using virsorter ...
GTAAAGCTGGTTTAAAAGTCGCTTCGATTTCTGTGCTCTGTGCTGGTAGTAAAGAAGTCTGGTCTGCTATGCTTCATAGTGGAACGCCTTGCAGTATCTGGAACGGAAAAAAGGCTCTAATAGGAAAAGAAGCAATTAAACATTATAAAATGATGGGGTACATAAACAATTATGGACAAATTATCCGATATCCTGATTATCTTGGTACTGACTATAACATTTCTAATTTCAGTAACTCAAAAAGTCAAAGCAACGGAAACAACAAATATCCTAAATAACGGCTCTTTTGATAACCAGACTGATGGCTGGGAATTAAATGGAAATGTTGATTATGATAATAATACTTATTCTGGTGGCATATCAAAGTCAGTAAGATTTAGCAGTTCAGATGGCGGGTCTATATCACAAACTATAAATTTAGATAATATTGTTTCAGATGAAAAATATGTTTCTCAAGTGCATGGAAGTATTTTATCTATTGGGTGTAATAATGAAGGAGATTTATGGTGTACAACTACAGGCACAGCAAATAATCTTGACCCTGTAAATACAACAATAACATTTAAAACCAAAACACAAGAAGAAACATTAAATTATAATTTTACTAGCGATTATAATGATGGAACGATTACATCTACATTCACAATTAATTTAGATAATGATTTTCACATAAATGAAACAATTATTGATGTTAATGTTTTTGGCGCTGATACTGGAAATAAAACTGGTCAATTTGGCTCAATTATAGACGATTTAAGCCTATCATTAACACTAGCTAACCTAGTTATAGCCCAAACAACACAAATTAACGAAATTACGCAAATAACAGCGCCAGAGAGCATTATTGGTGGTCTTGATAGTGTTTCTATTGTAGATACGCTTTCAAGTGGCATAATTGATATGCAAATGCCAGATGATATGCAAATTGCAAATCTATCTCCACAAATATCTATTATTTCTGATATTAGAGCAGACCAAATGCACTCTGATATGGCTGACATTGGAATGAATAATGAAATGCCTGTACTTGTAGACACAGGAGCAGATGTTCCTGTTGATAATAATATGCCAGAAATAGATATGCCAGATTTGACAGATATGCCAATTATAGAAATGCCTGATATACAAATGCCAGATAATTTGCCAGAAATAAATGACATACAAATTGAATCTGTAAACGAAATACAAAATGAGCCAGAAACATTACAAGAAATAAGAGAAGAAATACCAGAAAATAATTTAGAAGAACTTCCAGCAGAACTAGAAAATACAAATATGGAAGATGATTTAAAGGAGAATATAAATGAACAGAAAAAGGAAACACCAACTGCGAATGAGGAAGTTGATGGAAAAAATGAAGAAAGCGAGTTATCAGACGACAGCTCAACCGAAGAAAAAGAGCCAGAGCAAAAAGAAGAAATAATTGAAAACGAGGAAAAAGAATCTAATGAAAAAGAAGAATCTAGCGAAAAAGAAATAAAAGATGAGCCAAGTGCAAATGAAGAAAAGGTTGTGAAATCAGCCAAATTAAGCAAATCTGAAAAAAAACAAGGCTCTAAATCGCCCAAATCAAGCGATAAAAAAACTTCTGTTACCAAAGCTACCCTAAAAATTAAGTCAGATATTGTGATACAAGAGGTTGATATTTTAACGGTAGTATCATTTAATAAGGAATATTTTGAGGTAAAAATAACTGATACACTAGATTTAACAACAACGGAGATAGACTTTTATGACGGACAAGGATTCAACGATAAAAATTACACCCAAGCTAGTGCTAATTTTTTTGGTGAGTATAGCAACGCCAACAGCGAGTGGGATATGGTTTCTAAGCGAGATGTCATCAAGATTGAGCAATTTAGAAGATAGCATATCGAGTATTCCGAGTGGCGATAATTCTGCAATATTAGAAAGAATTACAGCTGTTGAAATAAACTCAAACAATAATAAAACATCTATAGATAAGATAGACGCAGATATAGATAAAATTGTTGAGCATGTAGACAAATCTTTTAAAACGGTAACGGATTCAATGAATGCGAATCCACTATCATTAGGAAATTAAATGGATAACGATACAAGAGAAGCGTTTACTAGAATAGAACAACGACTTGACACTTTGACTGTTGAAGTAAAGCAAAACTCAAAAGATATAACAAAGCTAGAAGCTCAAGCAAATATGGGCAAGGGCGCATTTAAGGTAATATTGTTTTTTGGCTCTCTAGTTGCTATTGTGGTCAGTGTGATAAAGGTTGGGGAAAATATATGATGGGATTAATTGTTAGTGGATTGACTAAGGCTGTAGGTGGTTACTTTGAAAATAAATCTCAAGAATCACAAGCCAAAGCTGGATTAAAGAAAGCTGAAATAGAAGCAAAAACTTCTGTTGCAAAAGCAGTAGCAGAAGGGAACATGGAAGCAAACAAGCTCAATGCTCAATGGGAAAACAAGGCTGTTGAATCTTTATCTGGCAGTTGGAAAGATGAGTTTATCACAATCGTTGTATTATCACCTTGCATATTAATTTTCTTTCCGAGCTTTCAGCCTTATGTTAGATTAGGTTTTGATATTTTAGGCACACTTCCAGATTGGTATATTAACTTAATTTATATCACAGTATGTGCTGGATTAGGCTTGAAGGGTGTTGGTGGTATCTCTAAATTTATGAAGGGGAAAAAATAATGTTAGATAAACTAAAACAAGGCTTTGAGAAAGTAAAAGATGTAATAGAAGATATATCTTATAAAGTACCAGATGGATTATGGTTTATTATAAAATGTTCTGTTATATCTATTGTTTGGATTATCCTTATCTGCTAACTGCGATAGCAAATATTATAATCATACATATTAATAAAAGTAATTGTTCCATATTTAATCTGTTAAATTTTTAATGATTGCCATTCTTTATGTGTCAATTTAGTTTCTTCATCTATTAATATTTTTTCTTTTGCATGTCCTTTCAAAACTGCAATCAATTGTGGTTTTTCTAATTCGTATTCTGGTATATGCACACCATATAAATTCGTTGGCTTAATTCTTGGCTTTTTATACTTAAGTTCAAGATATTTTTTTACTTGTTGTTTTGTTTTAAGTTTATCCCATTTTACATGCAACATTTTTATATGATTATTGTCGTCTATTAGTATGGTATACTCTATGCCTTTCTTTTCAGTCATTTTATTATCCTTTTGTTAGTGGGAGCTTTTCAGCTCCCTTTTAATTAATTAAAATCCACACCTTCTTTATAAAATCTATCGTTTAATTGCAAAGCATAAGAATCTTCTGCAAAAATAAATATGCTGTTATTGTTGTCAATCATAACATCACCTTTAGATATTTTATGAATACCTTTTAATCCATATTTATAATAAATGTGCTTTGGCATATCTTTTTCAACTACAAATAACATATCGTCTATATTATCTGCATACATATTGCCATCTAATTTAAAATCACCTACTTTTTCTTTGTGATAAAATTCAAATTTTAATTTTTCGTTACTTGATTCTTCTTTCATTTTCTATCTCCTAATGTTGTGGGAGCATTTCTGCTCCCTGTTAAGTTTTTATTGTTCCTTATGTTTTTCTATTTCAAGCTCAATTTTTTTCCTTTGTGCTTGTAGTTGTTTGACAGCTTTTTTATTGCCATATACTGATTGTGTCATTATGTTACCAATTATTTGAAGTAACTTATCTTGCATCTCTTCTAATTTTTTATCTTTCATTTTCTTGCTCCTATTTAAGTTTTTAAAGTGGGAGCATTTCTGCTCCCTGTTGTTAGTCTTTTTCTATACTGTCAACTCTAACAGCCCACAGAGTTTTGCCATAATGATGAGATTCTGTTGCTTCTTGAATTGCTTTTTCTTTTGCTTCTTTTTGATTCTTCGCTTCAACATTTATTGATATGTTAAGTGTAACCAATGTATCTACTGTGTAATATTTATCCATTTTCTTGCTCCTGTTTAAGTTTTTATTTATAAGTTGTTATCAACCTATAAATTAATTATACCTACTATTTATTAAAAGTAAACTTTTTTATTTAATTTAATTAAAATAAAATTATAGCTTAAAACCTTATACCTAAAGCGTTATAAAAAAACTCTTTACTTTTATTATATACTATGGTAAGATTTATATAGTGGTAGGAATAAATGTCTTACCCGATATAAAAAAATTTGGAAAAACTTTAAATTAAATATTAATCAATTAATAGGATAATTATTATGTATATTGAAGAAAATAAAGATGGCAATGGCAAATTGCTAGGTATTAATGTAATAACTAATATAAATGGCTATTTACACAGCGAATTTTTTAGAGGTTATACGACTAGCAAAGAAGATGTTTTAGAATGTATCAAATACTTTGAAGATATGTTTTACAGTCATCGAGTATATGAGCATTATATTAATTTGCCATATGGTAAAAATATTCCATCATTCAAAGAGATGTCTGTTTCAGATAACTAAGAAAGTTGGATTAGTAATACAAGAGGGTGGCTATTTAGTCGCTCTCTTTTTTTTGCGTTGGTTTTATATTACTCACTAATGTAATTGCTTGATTAATGTTGCTTAAAATAATGAAATAGTTTGCTAAATTTTTTACAACTTCTTCTGAATTTTCTTTTTGTTGTTCTTTATTAATTATGTCTATAGTTCTATCTACTTCATTTTGTAACATTTTTTTTACTTGGTCGTATTGTAATTGCTCTTTTATTAATGTCATATTATTATCTCCATGATTCACCAAACACCCAGCAAACAAGAACTTTTCTTATGCCAGATGTAACAGGCGTTACTCTGTGATTTAAAAAACTTGTAAACGATACCAATTTATTAGGTGTTGAATTATAAGTAACAACTTCCCCACCATCTCCAAAAAATTGTAAATCGCCACCAACAAATCCTTTATTTAATACCCACGATATAGATATTTTTCTCATACTTGCAATTCCAGAACTTGCGTCAACATGCCAATCGTATTTAGCTTTATTTTCTGAATCATATTCTAAATACTGAATATCTTGTATGCCAGATAATTTATAATTGTATGTTTGATTTAATTCTAAAATAACATGATTTAATATTTCTGATGTTACAGAATCTTTTTGTGGCACTCTCCATGCGTCTACTATGCGCAAATCTGTCGCTTTATTTGTTTTGCCTTTAATTGGTACTGAACTTTGCATAACATCTTTTAAAACTAAATCAGACGCCTTGTTGTCCATTTCAAAAGGTACTATGCCGTATTCTTGTTCTTTGTTGTTGTCAAATTTTATATTATCTGCAAAAAAATCTGATTTTAAATGTGAAAGACTGCCCATTGTTCTCCTGTAAAAACTCCCCACTTTAACATGGGGAGAACTTAAATTGCCTTGTTATTTGGAACAAGGACTTTTAGGATATGAAAAAAATTAACTATTAAACTATAATATAATTAAAAAGGTATGTCATCATTAAATTCATCTTTTTTATTATCCTTTTCTTGCGCTACCTGTAAATTTTCTTTTGTAGCTGTACTGTTATCAGCCATAGATGAATATTCTTCTCTAACTCCATCTGTATCATGTGATATTTTATGTTCCGTAAATTTTGTATTTAAAAACCCTCTATCATCTTTCCAAAGCGCAAGGTCATAACCTTTGCCATTAATATTGACTAGCCCTCGATATTTAGGCGCTTTTGGGTGTTCACTTGTATTCTTAAACAAATTTCCAGAATTACAGTAAATTTCAAACCCATTAGCTGTCATTATACTTTTATCTTTCATTTTTTTTCTCCCTTTTAAGTTTCATTTTTTCTTGTGCTTTGCGTAAACAAGCATAATGATTATGTCTATGTAACATTAATTGTTCTTCTGCATAATGCACTAGCAACTCCACATTTTTGCTTTCATCTATACATTGACCTAGCATATTCATGTTGGTTTCTCTAATTACTTGTATGATATGATTACTATTATCTATTTCATCTCGTTCTTGATGTTGTAACTCATGTGCATAGTTTTCTTCAGCTTGTTCAACATTTTCATAGCTTTCATCTTTATCCATTATATTTTTCCTCTTTTTTCAATTTCTTCTAAGTCTTGAGTTCTATCAATAATTCTATCTATTGCTATTTCTTCAAGTACTATTTGAATATCTTGTAACATACTATTATGTGATATATGGTCTATTAATTCTGCAACAGACATTTCATGCTCTAGTTCTTTTATTTCATCTCTTATTATACTGCTGTGTATATCCATTTTATTTATCCTCGCTAAATACTTTTTTTGCTTTTTCATTGATATCTTCTTTAAAACCTTTTTGAAAATGCACCAGAATAATTAGTAGCATACCACTAGCAATCATTCCGATAGCAAATCCAATTATAAAATAAAACCAATTCATAACGAGTTACCCTTTGCTTGGTCTTTTCTAGGTATTTCTTCAAATATTTTATATTTATTCATTAGATATCTTCCTTATGTGCTTGACGATTGCTTTCTGCGTCATCATCTGGAGTACCTCTTATCATTAAAATTGATTCATAAAGGTATCGTCTTGCATATGTCATAGCAGTACCTACTTTTTGGGAATCTTTATTGTGATATAAAGTAGTAAATGATTCAAAATACTGCCTATTTATAGTGTGAGTAATTCTCATTCTATATTTTACTTCTGTTAATTTATTACCAGCAATTCTTTCTACTTCTGAAAAATTAGAAACCAAATTATATTTAAGTAATGTAGGCTCAACAATAACAATCATATCTTCTAATCTTGTGTATTTATAATTTTGATATTCGTTATTACCATTTTGCTGAATATCTGCTTGTTGTATTTCTATTCTTGCATTAGCAAAGTCTTTTAAATGTAAAGTATTAAAATCATCAGTCTGTTCATTCTTCATCATTTCATCTATATCTGGTTTGCTCATTGTTTCTATATTGCTCATTGTATACTCCTGTTAAGTTTTTGGATTCTTTGTTTAATTTTTTTGTTTATATATAGTGTTTCAAGTTCATCTAAATCACGCATTTTTGTTCCTCTAGTAAAATCGACAACGCAATAATCAATAAACCCATAAATGCCAAAATCGACTTGCGATATATATTCTCTCCAATTACGCATAATTGATTCTTTAGTGTAAAATTTTGTCATAATAAATTTATAAAGTTTATCGCTATACACAATACAAGGTTTATAAAATTTATAATCTTTATATAATAATTCTATATCAGCGCCTGTAAGTTCTATTTCCTTTAACATATCGTCAATAAGATTATCTAGCATTAAACCTTTTGCAACAAATTCAACATTATTAGCCATTGTTGCGCCTTGCTTTTTTATTTGCATATTTATCTACTAATAAATCTATTTCATAAGCTGTTAAACCTGTTCTTGCATTTTTTACTGTACTTGCAATATTTGTAGTTTCTGTTGCGCCGTTATGTACTAAATGCAAAACAATTTCTTTTGCCTTGTGTAAATTTTTTATATTTCTTTGTGCCATTGTTATTTTCCTATTTAAGTTTTTAGTACATTTATTATGCCTGAATAGATTATATATGTAAAGTATATATTTATATTTTTTAATTATTAATATATAATATAAAACAATATTAAAAGAACGCTATACCTACAGGAGATACAATGACATTTGATGAATATTTAAAAAAGGAAAGATGGTCGGTAGCAAGGATATCTAAAGAATTAAACCTAAATGAAGCTACTGTTACAAAATGGAAATATGAGGGCGTAATACCTAGAAAAGACCAAGTGATTTTAATTTATCACTTTACAGATGGTAAAGTAACACCAAACGACTTTTATGGGTTACACGCACAATGAGCTTTCAAGCTATGGCGTGGGCAGTCAAGCAAGACACAAAAAGTCCTGTATCAAAGCTAGTATTGTTAATGGTTGCTAATTATGCAGATGAAAAAGGCGAAGCATATCCTAGTCAAGACCATTTAGCTAAATTATGCCAATGCACTAGAGTTTCTGTGAATAAACATATTAAAGAATTAGAAAGAAGTAATTATTTAAGTATAAGAAAAACAAAGAATGGAATGTTTGGATATAATACTTATAAATTAAATATGGACATAGTAAATAATATTAACATAGCTAGTAAAGAATCTTTATACAATACTCAAGATATACATAATAGCCTTTTTGAGGATTTTTGGATAAATTGCCCAAGAAAAATAGCTAAAAAGAAAACAAAATCAATATATAATAATCTTATAAAGAAAAAAGAAGTAACACAAAATATATTAATAACCGCTATGGAACGATATTCTGTTAGTGTAAAAAATACCGAAACAGCTTTTATTGTTCACCCAGCAACATGGCTGAATCAGGGTAGATGGGAAGATAAAATTGAAGTAAAACAAAAAAATAGAAATTGGTTGGCTGGATAAAAAACTTACGAGGATAAACAATGAGCAAAAAAATAGACGGATTATATACAGTACACGATATAAGAAGCGCAGTAGTAGATTTATATTCTGGAAATACATCACAACCTTATGATGTTGGAATGACGCCACTTGATGATTTGTACAAAGTTGCAAGAGGTACATTTCATGTTTGGACAGGTGTTCCCAATCATGGGAAAAGTTCTTTTCTTTCTGATGTAATTATGCAAATGGCAAAAATACATAATTGGAAATTTTGTATCTTTTCCCCAGAACATAGTATGGCAAATAACATAAAAAGATTAGTTGAAAAATATATGTTAAAGCCATTTGATTATGGAATGAATGATAGAGTTACAAAAGAAGAATTAGGAAAAGCATTACAATTTATAAATGAGCATTTTTATTTCATAGATATGGAAAATGAAAGTCCAGATATTAAATGGATTTTAAATGTTGCTAGACAAGCAAAAGATGAGTATAAAATTGACGGATTAGTAATAGACCCATTTAACGAAATAAATCCTAGTAGAAAAAATAATTTAAGAGAAGATGAGCATATTTCTAATTTAATATCTGATATAAAAAGATTTAACAGGGAAACTGAATGTGTAACATGGCTAGTTGCTCACCCAACAAAACTGCCTAGAGAAGCAGACGGCACATATAGGGTTGACGGATATAGCATTAGTGGCTCTGCTCATTTCTCAAATAAAGCAGATATTATTGTAGTTATACAAAGAATATTTGAGCCAGAAAAAACTTTATTTCAAGTGCGTAAAGTTAGGGAAGCTGATTTATATGGTAGCATTGGTGAAGCTGAATTCAAATGGAATGGAAAGACTAGATGTTTTCATGCGCTAAATAGCAATATATGGGCTAAACATAATTAAAAAGGGAGAATAAATGAGTAACCAATGGGCAGTACATAACACAGTAATTAAAAATATTTATGATTTAATAGAATATGATAGCAATCCTAGAGAACATTCACCAGAACAAGTAGAGCAAGTAGCAAATTCTATTAAAGAATTTGGCTGGACTATGCCAATATTAATAGATGAAAAAAATGAAATTATAGCTGGTCATGGGCGCTTGTTAGCTGGAAAACAATTAAATATAAAAGAAGTACCATGTATTGTGGCGCAAGGCTGGAGCGAAGAACAAAAGAAAGCGTATTGTATCGCTGATAATAAACTTACAGAAAATGGAAAATGGGATAAAAGTTTTTTAAAACTAAATTTAGAGTTTCTTGCAGATACAGATTTTAATTTAGAAACAACAGGTTTTAGCACAAACGAAATAAAAAATATTGTAAGTCCATATGATGAGTTTACAAAAGGCGCATTAGAAGAAAAATTTGGCGTACCACCTTTTAGCGTTTTAGATACTAGGCAAGGTTATTGGCAAAATAGGAAAAAAATTTGGGCAGATAGAATAATGGATTTAGGTGAAAGCAGAGAAAAAGTTTTAAGTGGCGAGGGTGTTATGGAGGGTATAAACAAAGGTGTAAGTATATTTGACCCTGTTTTAGCTGAATTAATGGTGTTGTGGTTTAGCGAAAAAAGTTTTAAATGTTTTGATATTTTTGCTGGTGGTATGTTTGGCTATGTTTGCTCAACATTAGAAAGAGAATATGTTGGAATAGAATTAAGACAAGAACAAGTAGATATTAATAATGCAAGAGTAAAAGGGTTAAAAGCAAATTATATATGTGATGATGGGTTAAATGCTAATAAACATATAAAGCAAAATAGCCAAGATATGTTTTTCACTTGTCCACCTTACGCTGACCTAGAAATATATTCAGATTTAGAAAACGATTTATCTAATATGGAGCATAACGATTTTTTTAAAATGTATGAAAAAGGGTTAGCGCAAGTTTATAATTTATTAAAAACAAATAGATTTGCTGTCATTGTTGTTAGTGAGGTACGCAATAAAGATGGTGAATATATTAGTTTAGTACCCAAGACTATAGATATTATGACAAAATCTGGTTTTACATATTACAACGAAATAATATTAGTTAATGCCGTAGGTACACTTGCATTTAGGGCTAATAGAACAATGAGTAGCAGAAAAATTGGCAGAACACATCAAAATATATTGGTTTTCTATAAAGGTGATACACAGCAAATCAAGGATATTTACACAGAAGAATCAGGGTTTATCTACGAATAAATATATTTAATTATTTTAAATAAAATGCTTTACATTTAATAAATAGTAGGTATGATGTTGTTATTGCGATGTGAGTGATGAAGCATTGTAAGGTTAGGCGCAAAAGCAGTAAGGATTAATTACCCTGAAACTATTGAGCTACGGAGTTAGCATTATAAATGGGCAAGTCTCCGATAAAGATGTAAATTCTTTGATTTATACAGGTTAATAGCTGTATAAAATTTAGATGGAAATTCTATGTAAATCACATGTGTAAGGGAGCTATAATACGCTCCCTTTTTTTTGTATAAAATATATATAAAAAAAGTATAAAAAAAACTTTACTTTTATTATATAGTAGGTATAATCAACTCATAACTTAATAAAACTTAAATAGGAGCAAGAAAATGACATACGAAATTAGATACATAGAAAGTGCAATAGATGTTGTAACTGACAGCAAGTTATTAGATATGTTGTTAGAAACTGACAAAACAACACTTACAAAATTATCAAACAAGTGTATGTGTGAATATACAAGAATTGATGATGATGGTAGAGCATATATTAAAAATAGAGGTGATTATGCTTATACTTTTAAAACTGTTGAATGTGATAACTTTGCAGAAGTGTTTGAAAAATGTAACAAGATTCTACACAAGGGAGCAAGAATACAGGAAAAAGAAACTGGAGTTGAAATGATTGTTATGGAACAAGGTATGCAAAAAAGAAATGCAGAAATAGAATACTGGGAAGCAAGTTACAAAACTAGAAATTATGGAGAATTTCTTACAATGGAGAACTAATATAAACAGGGAGCAGAAATGCTCCCACTTAATAGGGGAAGTATATGAACGAACAAGACAGATTAAATGGTGAATATCTTACAGGCTGGGAAATAGTGGCAAGTATTTTTATATTTGCTATTGCAATATTAGCTTGTTGGTTATTTTTATTAATTACTTATTAATAATATATAAGTTGCATTAGTTTTATTTTTACTCTATAAAAGGCGTATATGCCTAAATTAGTAAACAAAACAGACGAAAATGGAAACATGGTAAGACAATTATCAGGTTTGGGTATTCCCCACAATCAAATATGTGCTATCTTAAACATATCGAAACCAACGCTTTATAAATATTATGAAAGTGAGTTACTAGACGGCAAAGCAAAAGCAAATGCTAAAGTAGCGCAAAATCTTTTTAATATTGCATGTGGCACAGGTAAAGGCGCAGTTACGGCTGGAATATTTTGGCTCAAGACACAATGTAATTGGTCAGAAAAAACTATAGTTGAGGTACAAGATGGCACAGAGCAAGATGATAAATTTAAACAGCTCATCACAGACATTCAAAGAGCTAAACTCGCAGAAAAAGATAGCGACGATATTACTCACTGATTGGATTAAAAAAGCTCGAAAAAATCAAATAGTTGTTGATGAAAATGAATATAACATTCAGTTATTTTTAGCTGGTCGTGGTTGGGGAAAAACTTTAACAGGCGCATACGACATTGTTCAATATTGTTTAGTAAATCCAAACAGTATTTGCGGTGTTGTTGCGCCAACATATGGCGACTTAAAAAGAGTATGTTTTGCTGGTGAATCAGGGTTATTAGGCATATTAGATAAAGGTTTATTAAATGATTCTGGCTATAACAAATCAGCTAATGAAATTACTTTCTACAATGGAAGTAAAATTGTAGGATTTCCAGCTATCGAGCCAGACAGATTGCGTGGTGTGCAATTTCATAGGATATGGTGTGATGAATTAGCTTCTTGGCGATATAGAGAAACATTTGATAACTTAATGATGGCGTTGCGACTTGGCTCTAATCCAAAATGTATTATCACTACAACACCCAGACCAACAGAATTAATAAAAGAATTAGCAGTCCGTTCGGATACAAAAATAATAAAAGGAAGCACATTTGATAATGTTGCTAACCTTGCGCCATCAGCTATTAAAATGCTTAAAGAAAGATACGAGGGAACTAGATTAGGGCGACAAGAATTGTACGCAGAAATATTAGAAGATATAGAGGGCGCATTATTTAATAGTGCTAATATTGAGCAGAATAGAATAGAAGTTACACCAGAAATGCAAAGAATAGTTGTGGCGATAGACCCAGCCGTTACTGCTAATGCGCAATCAGATGAAACAGGTATTATTGTTGCTGGTAAAGGTGTTGATAATAAATATTATATTTTAGGCGATTATTCTGGTGTTTTTTCTCCTGATGTATGGATAAAGAGAGCATTAGAGTTGTATTACAAATTTTCAGCTGATAGGATTGTATGCGAGGTTAACAATGGTGGCGACTTGATAGAAAAATTATTAAGAGTGCAAGATGTTAATGTTCCATATACATCAGTCAGGGCGACTAGGGGAAAAATGTTAAGAGCAGAGCCAATAAGCGCATTGTATGAACAAGACAAAGTTCATCACACAGAATTTTTTAAAGAATTAGAAGAACAAATGTGTAGCTACACGCCAAATACAATTAAATCACCTGACAGACTTGACGCTTTAGTTTGGGCGCTAACAAGTTTACAATCATCAGGTAAGGCAATTTTTAGAATTAGTTGAGGACACTATGGGATTATTTGATAGATTTAAAAAACAGCAAAACACAGGATTTCACAAAAAAGAAGCGCCACAAGTAATTATTAATAAAATAAATGCTTATGACGGTAAAACAAATAGACGATATCGTGATTATGCCAAAGACGGTTATCAGGAAAATGCTATCGTTTATAAATGTATTTCTATGATAGCAAATAATGCAAGTTCAGTTCCTATATGCGTATATTCTGGCGACCAAAAATTAGATAGCCACCCTTTGCTTGGGTTATTAACCAGACCAAATCCGTTACAATCACAAGTAGAGTATTTTCATTCTATGATAAGTTATCTATTAATATCTGGTAATACTTACATGTTGCGTGATAAAGAAGTTGGCGCACCTAGCGAATTATATTTATTGCGCCCAGACAGAATGCACATAAAAGCTAGTAGCTCAATGATTCCAGAATATTATTGCTATAAAATTGATAATAAATTAATAAGTGAATATCCTGTGGATAAGTTAACAGGGTTATCACAAGTAAAGCATGTAAAACTCTGGAATCCTTTAGATGATTTTTATGGTTTATCACCAATCGTTGCGTCAGCTTATAACATTGACCAACATAATTTAGCTGGGTTGCATAATGTAGGATTGTTAAAAAATGGTTGTACACCGTCAGCCATGCTTAAATTTCAACCCAAAGATGAAACAGGAATGTCAGCAAGTTTAACAGACGACCAACGAGCAAATATATTAGAAGATTTAGAATCAAGGTTTAGAGGAGCAAATAATTCTGGCAGACCAATGTTGTTAGAAGGCGACTTTGATTTTGTACAGATGGGATTAAATCCAAAAGATATGGACTTTTTGGAACTAATGAATATGTCAGCTAGAGAAATTGCTTTATGCTTTGGTGTACCAGCGCAGTTAGTAGGGATTGCTGACCAGACTTATGCCAATGTAGCAGAAGCAAGATTATCATTATATGAAGAAACTATTATTCCATTGTTAGAAAGAATAGAAAGCGATTTAAATGAGTGGCTAACACCTTTATATGATGAAAACTTAACATTAAGATATGATATTGACGCAATACCAGCTATGGCAGAAAAGAGAAAACAAATATTTGCCAATGTAAGCATGGGCGTAGAAAAAGGTATTATTACTAGAAACGAAGCAAGGGAACGATTAGGACTAAAACCAATAGACGGTGGTGATAGTTTATTAGTGCCATCAAATTTATTCCCACTTGGTGAAATATCGGAAAGCGCACAAGAAACTGAAAGACCTGTAGACGCTGACGGAAATGAAAAGTATGACGAGCAAATGCAAATGGCATACGGCACAAAAGCTATGCTGGAGCAAGATGTTTTTGATAACGAAGAAGAAGCAGAGCAAAGAGCAACAGCGATTGGTTGTACAGGCACACATACTATGGAAGTTGATGGAGTTACAGTTTACATGCCTTGCTCAACGCATGAAAGATATGACGAGCTGGTTGGGGAAAAAGCGTTAGCTGACTTAAACTTAAAACCAAATGATGGCATGAAAACAGAAGCAAAAAGAGGGTTAGATTGGCGCAAAGAATTTAATCGTGGTGGAACGCAAGTTGGCGCTACTAGAGCAAATCAAATAATTAATGGCGTTAACTTATCGCCTGATACAGTTTTAAGAATGTTTAGTTTTTTCTCAAGACATGAGGTAGATAAACAAGGGCAAGGATTTAAACAAGGAGAGAAAGGATATCCTTCGGCTGGTCGTATAGCTTGGTCGCTTTGGGGTGGCGACGCTGGATTTAGCTGGTCAAGAGGAAAACGCAACCAAATTATGCGTGAAAGAGAAAAGTCTATAAATGAAGATATTAAGATAAAAGCAGAAGCAGACGCACTAAAAGTTGGCGATATGGTTTCATGGGATAGTTCAGGTGGTAGAGCAAGAGGTAAAATAACAAGGATTGTAAAATCAGGAAAATTATCAGTTCCAAAAACAACCTTTACGCTAAATGCTACAGAAGAAAACCCAGCTTGTTTAATACGAGTATATCGTGGTGGAGAGCCAACAGAAACTATAGTAGGACATAGATTTGCAACATTAAGAAAACTGTAAAAAAATTATGTTTAAATTTGGAAATAGCTCAAAAAAAAGATTAGAAGATGTACACCCAGACTTAAAGTTAGTTATGAATGAAGTCATTAAGCTAACGCCGATAGATTTTGGTATCACAGAGGGCATGAGAAGCGCTGAAAGAGCTGAACAATTAAAAGCTGATGGACTTAGTAAGGTTGGAGCAAAGTCGCTTCATTGTCAAGGCAAGGCTGTTGATATTGCCTGTTACGACAATGGCAAGATTACATGGGAGCTAGAATATTATGAAGCAGTTGCTGGAGTGGTTGGGGAAGTTTGTGAAATTTTAGATATTAAAATAAGATGGGGTGGTAGCTGGGTTACAGGAGATTTTAAACTAAATAAAGATATGAACTTTATTGACGCTGTACATTTTGAAATAATTAAATAAATGGCAAAAATTAAAATAAGCAGAAGAAAAAGCTACAGAGAACAATTAACGCTATATCTTAATTTAACAAAAAACTTAAATGCAAAATTAAAAAGATTATTTAAAAAAGTAGCTAGAAAAGCAAGTAGCAAATATGCGCAAGGCGTATTTGTTGACGATATATTTTTTTTAGAATTTTCAGATGAATTATATAAAATATTAGCCAATCAATATCGAAGCGTAATGAGAGCTAGTGCCAAAAGAATAATAAAACAAAGGTATAAACAAACAGATGTAGAGATAGATAGCATGGTTGAAGCATATATTATTACGCACACAGCAGTAGAGGTAACAAGAATATCTGAAACAACAAGAAAATTATTAAGCGCAACAATAATGAAAGGTATAGAAGCTGGGGATAGTATTGAGATTATTTCTAACAATATTAAAAAATCAACAGCGTTTAGTACAGCAAGGTCAACATTAATCGCAAGAACAGAAACACATAATGCTATGAATGCTGGTAATGATGGTATTTCAAGAACTTTAGAATTAAACAGACCTGTTAAACAATGGAATTCTGCGTTAGACGAAAGAACTAGAACTTGGCATAGAGATATGAACAATAAAAAAGTACCCATAGATGATGTATTTATTGTGCCAACACCTACGAAGAATGGTGTCATAAACTATAGAATGCGCTATACAGGCGACCAGAATGGTGGTGCTTCTAATGTTTGTAATTGCCGTTGTTTTACTCTGTATTTTGACGAAGATGACATCATAACGGCATAATATTTTAAATTATTTTATAAAATCCTTATAAAACAATCACTTAAAACTAAAAAATAACTTTACTATATATATAATATATATATACTTATATATATTAAGTAAATATATACGCTTAATAAAAAACTTAAATTTTAGGAGATTTAAATGAATATAGAAAGTGTAGCAATATTAATAGGAACATCATTAGTAACAATGACAGTTTTATATGTGATGTACAAAATAAATCAAGAATCAAAAACTTATTAGGAGATTAAAATGAGCAAATTAGAAACAGTAGATATTCTTGCAGGTATTATAACTGCACAAAAAGCAAAACTTAAAAAAGTAGATGAAGATAATTTTGATGAGTTTTATTCAGGATTAGAAATTTTACCAAATACTTGGAAAGCTAATTATATGGCAGAGATTTCTTCTGGAATTACTTTTTTAGAAAGCGAACTTAATAATGTAAAAGGAGCAATACAATGAAATTATTAACAAAATCAATAGAGAAAAAGTTGTTATCAAACCAGAACAAAGATTTAAAAGAAACAGATACAGTTGTTGTTAAATTTTTTAACCCATCTGGTCAAGCGACTTGGTGGGTACATTCAATGGACAAAAATGGCATATGTTACGGTGTTGCACAACTGTTTGGCAGAGACACTAGAGAATATGGCTATTTTGATATTAATGAAATAAAAGCTATTAAATGTCCACCATTTGGATTACCGATAGAAAGAGATATGTATTACACACCAGAAACTTTTGAGGAAATATTATGAGCAAAATAAATAAAAGCAATGAAGTATTAAAACATTTAAAAAGATATGGGCAGATTGATAGCTGGACTGCTATACAAAAATTTAGAGCGACTAGATTATCAGCGATTATCTACAATTTGCGTAGGAAAGGTTACGATATAGAAAGTAAATGGAAAGGCACATCAGATGGCGCTAGATTTGTAAAGTATATTTTAATTAAGGAGTAGACAATGAGCAAAAAAGAAGCATGGGAAGTTGAATATGAAAAAAAGCAGAAAGAACTTGCAGTTGGCATATCAAAATTATCTAATGAGCAAATAGAAAGTATTGATAAGACAATAAAACATTTATTTAGTATATTAAATAATATATCCGAAGTTTATGATATTGACCTTGCAGATGTTAGAAAATTACAAGATATAGCATGGGAATTAAATCATAAGTTTCAATATGAGAAAAGACATAAAAGTAAATAAATTATACTTGCTACCTTGAGGGCGTTATGCCCTCTTTTTTTGTGGACAACGATATCATTATGTTGATATGATAAAGGAACTTTTACTTGACAAGGGATTAGTGATATGTCTGACGAAATTATTAATGATGTTCTTGATTTAGAATGTGATTATAAAGGTATTGACACAGATGATGATGGAAGCTTTGAGGGTTACGCTTCTGTATTCAATAACAAAGATTTAGGTAACGATGTAATTAAACAAGGCGCATTTTCTAAATCAATCTACACTAAAAAACCAAAACAAATCAAATTACTTTATCAGCACAAAACTGACGAGCCGATTGGTGTAATTGATTCTTTGGAAGAAGATAAGCGAGGTTTAAAAATTAAAGGTAGACTTGCTATGGGTACACAGAAAGGTAAAGAAGTATACGAGCTAATGAAAATGGGTGCTTTAGATAGCATGAGCATTGGATATAAGCTAATGCCAGAAGATTACAAATACAGCGACAAGCTGAAGAAAAGGACAATCACAAATTTAGATTTAATGGAAATATCAATGGTTACTTTTCCAATGAATCCTAAAGCAAAGATTACGAAAGTAAAACTTGCTGAAATGAATGTAAGAGAGATAGAACATTACTTGCGTGATGTAGGTTTAATGTCTAGTTCTACTGCAAAACAAAGTGCTAATGTACTATATAAATCATTTAACCATGAGGAAAATGAGCAACGAGATGTTGTTGATAGTCTTAAACACTTAACAGATACAATTAAATATTAACGGAGATTATTATGAGTGAAGAAATCAAATCTGTTATTGACAATTTGGGGAAATCTTTTGAAGAATTCAAAGGGGAAAACACAAAGCGTCTTGACGAAGTTGAAAAGAAAGGCTCTGCTAGTGCCGAACTTGAAAGCAAAGTTGACGCTATTGCTGATGATGTAACAAAGTTTGCTGAAACAAAGCAAAAAATTGAATTACAATCAAAAGCATTAGAAGAAGCAGAGAGTAAACTAGATAAACTAGAAACAATGTTAGCACGACCACAAACAGGATTAGACGCAAAAGAAGTTGATGTGCAGATGAAAGCGTTTGGGAACATGCTAAGAAAAGGGAAAGACAATATTGACCCAATGGAACTTAAAGCACTTTATGAATCAGATGATACATTAGGTGGATATTATGCTCCTGTTGAGTATGTTGCTGACCTTATTAAATCAGTAACTGAAATTTCACCGTTGCGTTCAGTAGCTAGAATCAGAACTACATCAAACAGAGCAATAGAACTGCCTAAAAGAACAGGACAATTTTCTGCTTCGTTTGTTAATGAAACTGCTACCAGAACAGAAACAACAGGTTATTTAACAGGGTTAATGCAAATCGACGCCCATGAGTTGTATGCTATGGTCGATATTTCACAAGCATTGTTAGAAGATTCTGCTTTTGATTTAGAAAGTGAAATGTCTACAGAGTTTGGGGAACAGTTTGCCAAAGCAGAGGGTACTAAATTTATATCTGGAACAGGTGTTGGTGCGCCACAAGGTATAACTGATTCAGGCGCTGGTGTTGCTAGTGTAAATTCAGGTAGTGGTACTGTTTTAACAACAAATGGTCTTTTGGACTTAATGTATGCTATTAAATCTGATTATATGAATAACGCTAGATTTGTAATGAACAGAAGCACTTTAGCGTCTATTCTTAAATTAGAAGATGGCGAAGGTCAAAAAATCTTTGTAAACGGTATGTCTTATGTCGGTGGTGCGCCATCAACAATTTTAGGCAAACCATATTTGTTAGCTGAAGATATGCCAAATGTCGGTGGGTCAGCGAAGCCAATAGCGTATGGAGATTTTTCAAGAGCTTATACTATTGTTGATAGAGTTGCATTATCAATAATGAGAGACCCATACACAGTTGCTACATCAGGTAGCATTCGTTATCACGCCAGACGCAGAGTTGGTGGAGCAGTTGTTCTTGCAGAAGCTATTAAACTGCAAAATATTTCAGCATAATATAGGAGATTAATTATGAGAGATTTAGCTAATAGGGTAAAAGAAGTTGCAGTTTTAGTACCTGTAGTTCAAAACGCAACTGTTACATCTAGTGCGATTGATTTACTAGGTTTTAACTCTGCCATGATTGTAGTATCAACAGGAATCGAAGGAGTAACATTAAGCAGTTCAGTACATTGGACTTTTATACTTCAACATTCTGATGATGACAGCACTTACACAGATGTTACAGCTAGTACAGATGTAACAGACGGAAGTGTTGATTCAGATGGTATCTTTTTAAAACTAGATGACAATGCAGAAACTCCGCAAGTTTCAGCTATTGGATATATCGGTGGTAAAAGATATTTGAAAGTTATTACTACCAAAACAGGAACTATGAGCACAGGCACAGCTATGAGTATAAATTGCATTAAAGGCGACGCTATTGACGCTGGTGATGTAACAAATACTACTTTTGTGTAGTAGTTTATAAGTTTGTGGGGAGCGGTTTTGATTGCTCATTGTCTGCTCCTCACTCTTTATGGAGATAAGTATGAAAATTAAAATGTTAAAAGATATTGAAGCGTCAAGTAATATGTCTGGTAACGCTACTAGAATTTATAAAAATAACGAAATTATAGATTGCGACGCAGATTGGAAAGTTGAAATTGGCAAAAATTTTGTAAACAATAACTTTGCAATAGAAGTCAAAATTGATACACCGAAAGAAACAAAGAAAAAAATTGTAAAAAAGAAAACTACTAAAAAAGCAAAGTAGGTAAATTATGGCTAGAACTATTGGAAGCGATTTTTCTACGCAATTATCAAGCAGTCAAACTAGACCATTTTATGCTGTAGAATTTTTATATACGCAACCATTAAGAGTATGGACAGGATATGGTGAGTTTTCTATAAATGCGCAAACTTATTTAGGATTAGGAAATTTACTTGATATAAGTGATGTTGCAGAATCAGCAGAAACAAAAGCAACAGGTTTAAATATTCAAGTAGGCGGATTAAATTCAGATATTCTTTCAACATCATTAACGCAAACACAGCAAGGCATTGTAGTAAATGTTTATTTTGGCGTGTTAACAAATACAAGTAATGCTATTGCTATTGTTGATACACCTTATTTAAGTTTTTCTGGAAATGTTGATACTGTTGTAATTTCAGACGGTGGGGAAAGCTCAACTATTACTTTTAATTTAGAAAATAAACTAATAGCATTAGAACAACCCATAGATTTTAGATACACAGACCAAGACCAAAAATTTTTTTTCCCAAACGATAAAGGACTTGAATTTGTTGATGACTTACAGGATAAAAATATTGTTTGGGGTGGTGGTACTAGATGAATGATAAATATACACGCCATTGTTAATTTATATAAACAACACCCTGAATACAAAGAAAACACGCCTTTAGAAATATATCAACATATATTACCGTCTATAAAACTAGGTCAATACAAAATACATCTAAAAAATAACAAAATAATTGGTTTTTCTAATTGGGCATACTTAAATGAATTAGAAGAAGAATATTTTATTAAAACAAATGTAATTAGAAATACTGCTTGGAATAGTGGTAATATTATATGGAAAGTTGATGTAGTAGCTATAAGTAATGCGCATGAAATAGTTAATTGGAGCAAAAAATATTTTTCAAGATTGCTAGGCGTAGGGAGAAAAGTTAAATGGCAACGCTTAAAAAATAATGAAGTAATAATTAAAGAAATAACAACAAAGGAACATTACATACATGGGAAGTAAAGTTGTAAAATTAGCAATAATGGCTACAGCAATATATACAGGGCAGTTGTATTTGCCACAGTCTATGGGTGGTATTGGTGGTGGTTTAGCTAGTTTTAGCAAAGCTGGTTTTGTAAAAGCATTAGTTTCTTCTGCGCTTACTTCTGTTGTAAGTCTAGGCCTTTCCAAAGTTTTTGGTGAAGATAAAAAGGCAAGTTTAGGACAACAGTTAAATGATAGAACTCGAATGGTTAAGCAACCATTGGTATCAAGAGATACAGTTTACGGATTAACAAAAAAATCTGGCGCAATACTGTTTATGGAATCAACAAACAATAATCAAAATTTACATATGATTGTTCAACTTGCTTCTCACGAATCACAAAGCATAGAAAAAGTTTATTTTAATGATGAAGAATTAACGCTAGGAAGTGCTGGAACAGATAGCAACGGATTAACTCAATACAAAGTAACAAGTCCAAGCAAGTACGCAAAAGAATCAAGATTTACAAATAAAACAAGGTCATTAGTAGTTTCTGAATATGTATCTATGCCGTTTAACACATCAATGCCTTTTGGTGGCAGTAGAGTTGTTGATGGTAAAGGCATTAAAAAAGGTATTACATCAATTACATTAGTTTCTGATGTAGCGTTTACTATATCCACATCAGATACATTAAACATAAATGGAGTAAGTTACGCCATATCTTCTGGTGGTAGTTCTTCAGCAAGTGGCGCAAGGCATACATTAGCAGTAACAATATCTGGCGGATTGCAAACAGATGTTCAAGCAACATCAATAAATTTTTCTGGGCCATTTGGAGCTACAGGAAGAATAACACCATATAGAGATAATCCAAATACGCCAAAACCTTTTTTAGCTGGTACAACCACAACAACGGAATATGCGATTGTTGCAACGCAAACATTTACTGATTCATCATCATTAACAGTTTTAATAAAACAACATTTAGGAGCTGATACGCAACAAGCAGACGCTGATTTAGTATCTGCTGTTCCACAATGGACTAACGACCATATGCTCTCAGGAATAACATATTTATATGTACAATTAAAATATGACGCAGACACTTTTCCAAACGGCATACCAAATATATCTGCTGAAATAAAAGGTAAAAAATTATTTGATTTTAGAACAGGCTCTACAGCTTTTTCTACAAACCCAGCATTAGTTTTGTTTGATTATTTAACAGATACAAGATTTGGATTAGCAACGCCAACTGCAAATATTGATACAACATCTTTTACTACATTAGCAAATATATGTGATGAAAATATTACTTTATCTGCTGGTGGAACTGAAAAAAGATACGCCTGTAATGGCGTTGTTTTTAGTAATGTCAGCCCAATGAATATTATAGATGAATTAATTGGAAGTATGCTTGGTGTATTAAGTTACACAAACGGAACTTTTTATTTAGCAGGTGGAAAATATGTAGCACCAACAATTACACTTGACGAAGATGATATACGAGGAGATATAAGCATACAAACAAAACAATCTAGGCGTGATACTTTTAATACTGTTAAAGGAGTTTTTACAAGCGAAGAATCTAATTGGCAACCAGCAGATTATCCTATGGTAACAAACAGCACTTTTGTTACAGCAGATGGTGGCGCAAGTATATTTGGAAATGTGGATTTGCCGTTTACAATATCATCTACTATGGCACAAAGAATAGCAAAAGTTGTATTAAACAAAAACAGAGAACAGATGGTGTTACAAGCTCCAATGAAAATGACAGCGTTTAAATTACAGGTTGGCGATACAGTTAATATAACGAACGCAAGACTAGGTTTTTCTTCAAAAATATTTCAAGTAGCAGATTGGAGTTTTAGCACAGAAGATATGGGCGTTGATTTAATTTTACAGGAAACATCACCTGATGTATGGGATTGGAATGCAGAAGAATCTGACTTTATATCAAACAATACAAATTTGCCTACGGCAGAAACTGTAAGCGCACCATCAATAGAATTATCTGATATTTTAAGAGCATATTCTGGAACTGTATCAACAATTTTATTAATAAAAATATCTTCTAGTCAGGGTACAACCAATGAATTAGAAATTGAATACAGAAATACTGCTACAGATACTGAATATACATCTTTAGGTAGAGCAAAAACGGTAGGCAGTTCATTAAAGTTTGAAATTAAAGACGCAGAAGATGGTATGACTTATGAAGTGAGAGCAAGAGCAATAAACGCATTTAATGTTGCGTCTAGTTACGCAACTGCAACACATGAAGTGGTTGGTAAAACTGCACCACCAGCAAATGTAGCAGATTTTTCTGTAAACATTGTTAATAATTTAGCAGTATGTTCTTGGACAGCAAATGAAGAACTAGATTTATCGCATTATATAATTAGGCATACTCCAGCAATAACAAGTCAAGTTTATGCTGGTGCAACGATAGTCGCAAACTATATTAGTATGGCAACTAACCAAATATCACTACCAGCGCAAACAGGAACTTATATGATAAAAGCTGTTGATGTATTAGGCCTAACATCAGAGACATCAACAAAAAAAATAGTTATAAGAAATCAAATTGCTGATAATTTTAATGCTGTTACTAGCACAACACAGTCAACAGGTTTTGCTGGTACAAAAACAGATACTGAAGTCGTAGCAAGAGATGGAGTTAATTATTTGCAAATAGTTTTAGGTGAATTATTTGATGACCATACAGGAAACTTTGATTCTGCTTTAGGCAACTTTGATGATGGCGGGGAAGTGTCTAGTAATTTAGACGGATTTTATGAGTTTAGTACCAATCCAATAGATTTAGGTGCTATCTATAATTCTCAAGTAACCACATCAATGACCAGCACTAGATTTAATGCTAACAGCTTGTTTGACAGCTTTGAGGGATTATTTGACAGCCAAGAAGGTAATTTTGATGGTAGCTATACCGAACAAGATGATGTAGACGCTAAAATCCAAATCTCGACCTCTAATGATAATTCTACTTATTCAGATTTTGCTGATTATATTTTGGGCGATTACAAAGCCAGATATATAAAACTAAGAGTAAAATTAACAACCACTAATGCTGATTCAACACCAGCTATATCTGCTTTATCTGCTACGATTGATATGCCAGACAGAACTGTAGCAGTAGCAAATACAGCAAGTACCACAGCAAGTGGTGGGAAGGCGATAACATTTAGTCCAGCATTTAAAGATTTACAAGGATTAGGTATTAGCGCAAGTAATTTAGCAACAGGTGATTTTTATGAATTAAGCAGTAAGTCAGAAACAGGATTTACTATTAAATTTAAAAATTCTGGTGGCGCAGTTGTAGACCGTACATTCGATTTTGTAGCTAAAGGGTACGGATATCTTGAATCTAGCTAACAATTAGAGTACATTTAACATTATTTAGGAGTTTAAAATGAGCCAAAACGATTTTACCATAGCAAACCAAACCTTTCCGAATACGAGAGCAGATATAAATTCAGCTTTACAAGCATTGGCTAGTACAAGTTCAGGAAGTTCAGCACCATCAACGACTTTTGCAAACCAACTTTTTTACAATACCACGAGCAATTTATTGCAAATAAGAAATGAAGATAATGACGCATTTATTACGATTGCAGAATTAGACCAAACCAACGACACCGTAGAATATTTTAAATCTGATTCCGTAAGAACAGCATTGATTGAATTTACTGATGGAGATGACGCATTAAGTATTGCAGATGGCGGTGCATTAACAACTGCTGGAAACTTATCTATTGGTGGCTCAAAC
>VTLG01008857.1_pt1 | contig 25160 bp, 14 predicted proteins | sample 4694571 | NCBI WGS metagenome assembly VTLG01 (sample SAMN12604809, study PRJNA352737) | marine metagenome | biome: ENVO:00000447; feature: ENVO:00000209|ENVO:00000569|ENVO:01000036; material: ENVO:00002151; isolation source: viral sequences binned using virsorter ...
GGAAGCTATACTTCCAGGAGCAAACTTTGATATGACAGAACAACCTGGATCTTATCAAGGTATGCTGGAGTATGCTCCTACAAGAAGAATATGGCCTGACTTTGAGGTAAGTTATTATATTGATAAGAATTATAATCTTCTTCGTTTATTTGAAGAATGGATGAATTATATTAATCCATTGTATAGTAATGATGGAAGATATATTGGTGGATCAGATGCACAAGTAGGATTTACGGGTCATAATTCTTATTATAGGATGAAGTATCCTGGAAAATATAAAAGAACGATAGCAGTTACAAAATTTGAAAGAGATTTTTGGAAGAATCCAAATGAGATGCAAGATGGGCAGATAGCACAGCAGATGATATCATATCAGTTAATAGATGCATTTCCTAAACAAGTTACTGCAGTACCAGTAACCTATGATGGTAGTAATGTCACTAAAGTCACAGTTATATTTGGATATACTAGATATATTACTCACAAAAATAATGGTAATAAGAATTCTACTTATGGTAGTAATGAGAACACTGGAAAGAATAGGAACTATAGGGTGAATAGATATCTTCCACCTTCTATAGAGTTTGATGAAACTAGTGGAGACACTGAGGTAGAAGTAGAACCTACAAAAACTCTTTTAGATGAGTATAAAAAATTATACCCTAATCAAAGTACAGATAATTTAAAAGAGATAATTAGGAATACTGAAGAGAGTACAATTCCTGGTGCTGATAAGTATGAATTTACTACTATGTAAATAACCTCCCTATATAAAATACTGAATAAAATATTATGCCTTTACCTAAAATAACTACCCCTACTTATGAGTTGGTATTGCCATCATCAGGGAAGAAAATAAAATACAGACCGTTTCTAGTTAAAGAAGAAAAAGTTTTAATCCTTGCATTAGAAAGTCAGGATGTAAAGCAGATTACTAATGCAATCAAAGCAACATTAAAAGAATGTATTGTTACTCGTGGTGTCAAGGTTGATGACCTTCCCACATTTGATATTGAATATATCTTTTTGAATGTACGTGGTAAGTCAGTAGGAGAAGCACTTGATTTGATTGTCACTTGTCCTGATGATGAGGAGACAACTGTTCCTATTAAAATTTATATTGATGAGATAGAAGTTAAGAAGGATAAGAAGCACGATCAAGAGATACCTCTTGATGCAAAACTTACTCTTAAGATGAAGTATCCATCACTCAGTGAATTTATTAAGGAGAATTTTGATTCTGAAAGTGATGCTTCTCCTGTACAACAATCATTTGATATGGTAGCATCATGTATTGAAATGGTATATGATCATGATGATGTGTGGGCAGCTTCTGATTGTACTAAGAAGGAACTTACTGAATGGGTCGAGTCCTTGAGTTCCAAACAGTATAAGAAAATTGAAACATTCTTTGATACAATGCCCAAGTTATCTTATACTATGAAGGTAAAAAATCCTAAGACTAAAGTTGAAAGTGAGGTTGTACTGGAGGGACTGGCAAGTTTTTTCGGGTAAGTATGACTCATATTGATCTTGAGTCATACTATAAACTTAACTTTTCCTTGATGCAACACCATAAATACTCACTAACTGAGATTGAAAACATGATGCCGTGGGAACGAGAAGTATATCTCGGTCTTTTAAATCAATACATTGAAGAAGAGAATTTAAAAGCACAACAGGCAAACAATTAAATGGCAATATCTGCTTCCATCATTCCTTCATTTACTGCTCCTAGATCAAGAGGTATTTTTTCGAGTGCAAAGAATTTTATAACTGGTAGGAAACCTGGATTAGAATCTATAATTGAAAATATATCTTCTCCACAAAAAAGTACTTCTAATTTTCTGACTGTTTTTGGATCAGAAGATACTGAAAAGATACTTAAAAAGAATGTCATAACATTAAGAGATACTCTCCTAGATGTATTTGATTTGTCTAGAGTATTGGTTGTAGCAATTGATGAGATATCTAAATCATTAAAAAATCTTTCTGTGAATGCTCGTAGATCTGGTGGTGGAAGAGGATTGATAGGAAATCTATTGACAGGTGGTGCATTAGTTGGTGGTGGTAGTGTAGTAGGAAATAAACTTACAAAAAAGGTAACACAAGAAGGAGCAGAAAGAACAACAACTAAATTGGGAAGTAGACTTCTTCAGAAAACTACTACTCCACAAGCTACAAAAGGGATTGTCCCTAAGTTAACTAATTTTGCTAAGAAGAATAAATGGTTAGCTCTTCTTGGTCTATTAGGTCTTCCTTTGTTGCCTTGGTTGTCTGGTGGTGATGCTAATGCTGGATCAATTGATTCGGGAAGTATTAATAGATTTAGTTCAAATATAGATATTTTTGCAAAAGCAGTTGAATCTTTAAAACAAATTAATTCCAATTCAGTTGCTAATGAAAAGAATAAAAATGTAACTTCAAGTTGGACTAATGTTGAACCTGGTTCTGAAGAAGAAAAGAAATTAATAGATGAAGGTGTTAAATCTTTAAATGAAAGTAGTAAAAAACATCTTGAATTGAATTCACAAGTAAATCAAAATTTAATATTAAAAGGTGAAGTAAAGAAAGATGAAAAAGGTAATTGGGTGTTTGTTGATAAACCTACTATCATTGGAGAATCAAATAATAATTTAAAACAAATTGATAATCTAAGTGTTGGTAATAATAAACCAATCTTTAATGTAATTCCATATAGTGGAATGCCTACTCAAACTGATAATGGAAGTGGAAAGAATCTTAATATACCAACATCATCTGGTGCTTCTCCTGATATGCCTTTCCTTTCTTCAAGTAAATCAGATAATTTTGTAGTGCTTCAAAGTAAAATGATATACAATATAGTTGAGTAATAGATATGACAACCATAGTAAATCAAAATTTAATATTAAAAAAGGCAAAGAGGATTAAGACTGCTCCTAATGTTAGTGTTGTCAAGAGATATAAGTTTGAACGTAAGGATGAGTATAAAAAATTTGTAAAATGGATCTCTTCTGCTGATAGAGAATTAAAAAGAAAGAAAGATAAGTTACCAGATAAAAAAAAGATAAAGGGTTTAGGTATTAGTACATCTTCAAATCTTCAAGGTATTGCTCTTCTTTTGGCTGCGTTGTTTATTGATAAGACTCCAAAAGAAATAGAGAGTACATTAGATAAAATAGATACTGTAGGAAAGATAGGACTTGGTGCTGGTATTATTGCTAGTCCATTTATAGCAAAAAGTCTTATAAAGAAATTTCTTAAACCAAAAGTAGTTACGTCTGGAACAAATTTACTTCCTCAGATAATTAAAGGACCAGCTCGTAAAGGTATAATTAGAAAGGTTGGTGGTGAAGTTGTTGAAAGTACAGTAAAGAAAAAAGTATCACAACAAGTAGGTAAGAAATTATCACAACAAGTAGGTAAGAAGTTAACAGCAAAGACAGTAGCAAAAGTAGGTGGAAAAGCTGGAAAGTTTGTTCCTGGATTTGGATCTATAATAGCACTTGGGTTTGCTGCTCATGAATTTAGTCAGGGTGATGTTGTTGGTGGATCATTAGCATTGGCAAGTGCTATACCTATTGTCGGATGGGCTGCAATAGGTGTAGATATTGCTAGAGATCTTGGTGCATTTGAAGGTACTCCTCTTGGACTTAATGCATCAGAGAAACAGGAACAGGCAAAAGAATTGCAAAAAGAAATACAATCTAATATGCAAACACAGCAAGTTACCAATACTGAAGAGTTAAATAATACTTTTAGTACTGCAGTAGATAAATTTAGTGTTTCAGTTTCTGATTTTAAAAAAATGTCTGTTGGTGGTATGTCTTTTGGTAATGCTAAACCTATATGGACAGTAGAAGGATTTAGAGATCTTATTGGTAGTGAAAAGAATGATGGGTATATTGGTCCTAAGTTTTTAAATATTACAACTCCTGAGCAAGATGATGGTTTCCTTGGACCTAAATCTTGGGGGATTGTCAATCCTTTTAATATAGATAAAGCAGCGAAAACAATCCGAGAAGACCTTAATATAAGTGAGAATACAATTAAGGAACAAAATAATAATCTGTTTAAGAGGTTCTGGAATTGGTTTGTTCCTCCACCAGAAAATTCTGCTGAACCATCTGTAAGAGCTGGACTTAGAACACCACAAATTGGATTCAAACATGTAGAAAGTATGTCTAATGGTAATCAGTTATTTGGTTCTGGAAATACTACTACTGTTATTATTCCAGATGGAGAAGTAGTTCAAGGAAATTCTACTGGTTCAATCATTCCAGTACCAATAGCATCCAGTGGGGGTGGAGGTGTTGTTGTTGCTGTTCCATCAGAAACTGCGATATTAAATAGTTTATGGACAAATATTCTTTTGACTAAGTTAGCCCAATGAGTACAGCAGAAGTAGTAGCACTTCAAATAACAGGTGCAACAATCGAATCTTTAAGTGGCAATAAGATTTCTTTGCTTCCAAATATTCTTGGCATAGATTATTTTGAAAATATTTTAGAACCATCTGTTACTATGGAGATGCAACTGTGGTCTACTAATAGTCTTTTTAATTTAGTTCCTATACGTGGTGGTGAAAAAGTTACACTAGAAATTGAAACTGCAAGAGGTCTTTGGGAATTTGATGATGATAATCCTTTGTATGTTTATAAGGCTGCTGATTTGGATGCACAAAAATTAGGAGAAACATTTACATTACATTTAGTATCAAGAGAATTTTTAACTAATGAAACTAATAGGTGTGTTAAGAAGTATGAGAAGAAAAATATTAATGAACATGTAAAGTCTATATTAAAAGACGTATTAAAGACTGATAGGTACAGTGATGATAGTATAGAACGTACATCAAATAATTTTGCCTTCATTGGTAATATGAAAAAGGCATTCCATACATTACAATGGTTGGGCCCAAAATCAATATCTGCAACTGATAGTAGTACTAAGGGTACAAGTGGTGAAGGAAAGGATGCAATAGCAAAAGGTACTGCAGGATTTTTATTCTATGAAAATAAGGATGGATTTAATTTTAAAAGCATTGATGGATTAACTTCTTCATTAAAATTATCAGAAGGAAAGTCTGAGAAAAAAGAAGCATTGAAAGCTGGTAAAGGTTATTCTTATACTGGTGTGATAAGTGAGAGTACTACTAAAGCAGAACCCCTTAAGATTATAAAGTGGGGAATCGAAAAGAACATTGACTTGAGAAAGTCATTAAGGATTGGAATGTATTCCAATTATACTTATTTCTATGATATGATTAGTAATAAGGTATCTGGATATAAGTATAATCTAAAGGATGAACTTGAAAGTAAACATTTAGGTAAAGATGAAATTCCAGTATCTGTATTTGGTGAATCAATATCTAGAGTCATGGTTAGATTATCTGATCATGGAGTTTTAGAGAAGGGTGCAGGACTAGATACTTCTGGAAGGGATAATGCTGATATGGCAAAATCCTTTTCTAGATATAATTTATTGTTTACACAGGCAATAAATATTTTAGTCCCACTTAATACGGAATTAAAAGTAGGTGATGTCGTCTACTGTGAATTTCCATATAAAAATAAAGGTGGAGACTCTGATGAGATGGACCCACAAATAAGTGGTAACTATTTAATTAGAGAATTGAGACACCACTTTACGGCAAATCAAAACTCAACATCTCTCAAATTAATGAGAGATTCCTATGGTGTATACGGACCTGACAACTAGGAGGACTTACTTATGACCAGAAAGAAGCACGACTTAGACCATGAAGTTTACATTGATCCAAAGGATCATAAGGAACATGTTAATCATGGAATACTTGAGTACACAGAAGAAGATTTAAAAACTTCTTACTCATATTACGATGAGTACCACAAGGATGATGTGGTAGAAAGTAATGAAGGTACTATTAATGATTGGCATACACGACACCAAGACAAACATTTAGAACAGTACTGTGATAATCATCCAGATGCGTTTGAGTGTAGAGTATACGACGAATGATTGATGAGTCCCTATTAAAATCTGCTGTTGCTGGAAGAGATGGCTTTACCTGGTGGGTAGGTAGAGTCGCTCATTCAAAACATTGGTATAAAGAGAACAGGGCTCTTGCTGCCAAAGGAAAAGAATCTCATAGATGTAAGGTAAGAATCATTGGTTATCATCCTTGGGATGATAGTTTACCTGAAGAAGATCTTCCTTGGGCTCATGTTATGATGGATGCTGTAACTGGTAGTGGTCAAGGTGGACTTGGAGATACCTTGGCTCTTACTGGTGGTGAGACTGCTATTGGTTTCTTTTTAGATGGCGATGAAGCACAGCAACCAGTTATAATGGGACTGTTACATAGAACTGCAGATGTATCAAATAGTATTAGTGAAGGAGAAGCAGCAAAGAGTTCACAGTTCCAACCATTCACTGGACACCCTAAAGAGATTAGACAATCAATATCAGATACTAAAAGAGAAGTAACAAATGATGGGGTAGTCAAGAAAAATTCTGATGCCGATAAAGGAAAAATTAATAACAATGAAGTTATAGAATCAGATCAAATACAAGCACTTGATAAAGAAATAGATCGACTATTGGCACTTCAAGCATCGATGAAAAGAGAGGAAGCTTCTGCTGGTGGAAGTATAAATCGTCGAGCATATCAACAAGTCGTAAGTGATTTGGAATCAACATTAATAGAAAGAGGAAAGGTTAAAGAGTGGGAAGATAGTCCCAATGGAAAGGTTACTGGAATTTCTTATGAAGATTGGAAAAGTTCTTCTAAGGAGACCAAAGAAAAGAAAAACGATAGTGGTGGTAACGGAAAAGAATCTAGTGTTCACACAAAAAATAATAAACAATCAGCAGCTGGTGCAGGGATTGAGAGTAAGACAACAGAAGAAAAGGATCGTCCAGATCCATGTAAAGATACTGCAGTTGGACAATTAACACAAGTACTGACAGACTTTATTACTGTGACAAATGGACTTGAGAGTTCATTGAATGAGTTTGTCAATCCTCTTCAAAATAAGATTGTCGATATGACAGATGAGATCTATAAGGTTGCAGAGAAAGTACAATCAATTGTAAAAGGTATTATTAATAGAGTAAGAAAAAAAATAATTAAGAAAGTTCTTTCTATGTTCACAATCTTTCAAGGTCTTCAGAAGAAAATTAATCCTGCAGATTGGCTTACAGGACCAGGATTTACTAAGGCAGCAAAGAATGTATTGCAATTACTTTTCTGTGTATTTGAAAAGATAATTAAACAGATGTGGAACTTTGTTGTAAATATGCTCAAGAATTTGGTTGCTAATGCTATTAATGGACCTTTCTGTGCTGCTAAACAGTGGGTAGATGGTATTTTTGCAAAGGTATTTGATCTTATCGGAGACTTGACTGCTCCTATTGTGAATGGTCTTCAGTGGTTGACTGGTGGGTTAGGAGCAATCACTGGATTATTAAGTAAAGCAAGTAGTTTAGCATCTAAAATCTTTGCTTTCATTGGTTGTGATGAACTGAAGTGTAATAAACCAAGTAAGTGGGCATCATCTTTTAATGAGACCTTGGAAGTTCGTGCAGATAATTGGCAAGATACTCTGGATAATATTGGTAATTTTAAAGGTATTCAAGATTCTTTAGATAAATGGGGTAAGAATGCATTAAAAACTACTGATAATATACTAGGTAAGATTGGTATTGGTTCAGCAATTAAAGGAGGAGATACATCAGAACTTGAAGATACTAGTATTGGTGGGTCTAGTTTGTTAGATATCCTTGCTACAACTGATTCATTAACTGGTGGTAACTCTGCACAAGATGCTGCAAGAGGATTAGGAACTTTAGAGAGTGCTATTGCTGGTATATCTCTATTTGGAAATGGAAATAGTATATTTAATGCTTGTACTAATACGATGAATAATCCTCAGACGCAGGATGATATAATACAAATGCCAATTGGATTTAAATATGATAGATGTATTCCACCAGCTTCATATGTTGATGGTAATGGTGAAGGTGCAAGATTAAAGACAGTAGTTGGAGCAGACACTAGAATATTCTCAATAGAAGTTATTGATGGTGGGTCTGGATATGATTCAAATACTGGTATTGCAATTATTGATAGGACAAATTATGGAAAAGGTGCTCAGGCAAAAGCAGTTGTTGAGAATGGATCTATAGTAAGAGTTATAGTTACTTCTGCTGGTATTGGATACTGTGGACAAGGAACAGGTGTTGGTATAGTTACTGCTATTACTCCGACAAGGCCAGGAATTGGATACACTTCTGGAGATACTATTGATATCTTTGATCCAGTTAATCCTGGAACAGCAACTACTTCTATACCAGTTGGTGTTACTACTAATAATGGATCCATTGTTAATGCTGACATACCAAATGACTTTAAGTATGAGTTTAATAGGAGACCTATTCTTGTTATTAATAGTAATACTGGTCTTGGTGCAGAGGTTGTGCCAGTTATGTTAGATGTGGTACAATCTGTAGTAGATGATTCTGCAACTAGAATAACACCACTAATTGGAATTACTACGGTTGTTGATTGTCCTCCAGAAGATCATAGGAGTAACAAATAATGGCACATGAACCTTTATCAAAAGAAGATGTACAGGAGATTATAGATTCTGCTGTTGACTCTAAGATCAAGGAATACTTCCGTATGTCAAGACCAGGATTTGAAATTGCATCTAATGTTGAGACGGAAGCACATGGACTAGCAGAGTTTCAATTGAATACTGATTTACAACAAGGAATTCATTTTTATCGGCAAGGTAATGCTAAAGTAACATCTAATAGATCTTTTGAAATTTATTCTGGTGAAGATGCTAAGAAAAAACATTGTGCTATTATTTTTGATGCAAAAAATGGGAACATATATCTTAAAGCAGAGAATGGTAATTTGATTTTGGAAGGTAATGAGGTTATAATAAACACTAATCATGCTGACGGACAGATTAGTCTTAATGCAAAGAAAACTATCTATCAAAATGCTCCTACTATCAAGGTGGAAGGGGTGACAACTACTGTCATTGGTACATTGGATCTCCAATGTATTGGTGGACATACGTCTATATACTCTCATATGTCTGATGTAGAGATATCAGATGGATCTGAACTTGAGATTGGTCCTGGTACTGTTCTTCAGTTTATTGATAAGGTCAAGAAAATGGCAGCATTGTTTAGTTGAGGGGGTTAAATGGCTAGAGCATCGCTTATTCAAGCAAGTAAAATAAAACTAGGATTATTTGATAATTCTACAGCAACTTTTAGTAGTATTGTTAACACTGGAGTGATAACTAACTCTGGAGTAACGTTCCTTGGTCTTCCTGGAGCAGCAGGAATGGCAAGAGCGGCTGTTATGATTGGTCCTGCAATGGGAATTTCTTTACCTGCCTCTCTTGAAGTAACAGGAATTGGAAATTATATTGGAGTAAGTAATTTCTTTGGGGCTATAAATCAGTATGGATTTAAGCAAGCATATGGTGTAACTCGTAAGGCAGCATTGAGTCTTAAGGATGGAGTTGATCTTAAGAATGCTGTTGAGATTACGAATGGTCAAGACGTTGATAATGGTAATTTAACTGTTGCTGGTGTTATTACTTGTGCATGGTTGGAAGGTCGTCTTGCTGCTGCAATGGCATCTCCACCAAAGGGATTTGATATGCACCATCCCACTAAAAAGGGATGGAGGTTATCACATATTTGTATTGAAGGACCAGAAGCTGCTGTATATCATAGAGGTATACTTGATTCTGGTAATACTATTAAACTACCTGAGTATTGGAATGGATTGGTTCGTCCTGAAACTATTACAGTACAACTGACTTCCATTGGAGTGTATCAAGAACTTTCTTATGATGTTATTAATGGAACTACCATTAAAGTTAAGAACAATGCAGGTGCTCCTATTAAATGTAGTTACGTTGCCTTTGGTGAAAGGAAAGATGTTGACAAAATTGTGGTAGAATATCCAGGTAAGATTGAAGACTATCCTGGAAGGGATCAAAGATCAATTGTTGGTTATCACTATGACGTTAGAAAGGGGGTTAATGGATAATGGCAAGAAAAAAAGCAACTAATGATAAAGAAAGAGTACAGAATATTATTTCTGATCTAAGAGAATTAATAGACAGTAAAGAAAAGCAAAGGGATCAGATGTTAGATCAACTTGCTCTTTTGGATGTTGTTCTCGATGAGATGGATGAGGTTATTGTTGATATCGATAAGCAAATACCACCAATACTTGATTTAATTAATGTAGAAGTGGATAAGGTAAGAGATGCATATGATGCAAGACTCAATCATGGATGTAAGAGTGGATTAGCTTGGGTTAAGCTAGATGAATGGAGATTTAGAGGAGGTTCGGGAGAGACTTGGCAAGTTCAAAAGAACCCTGACACTGCGTACACTCTTGGGTATTATGGATTAAAGTTCTGGAGAAAACCTAGTGATAGGGATTATGGATCTAATATTATTTCTAGTTTTAATGGTAATATTGTTGGTAATGGTGTAACTCTTGGTGCAATTAGTACTGAAACAAGTTTTTCTAAGATCAAAGTAGGAGATATAATTACTGATAAAATAGATTCTCCAGAACTTTGGAACTTAGGTAATCTGCCAACGGTTATTGGTTTTGGTATGACAGATACCCACAGTGGTATTACTACTCAGATTCAGGGTAGTACGACTCTTTCATCAAATTTCCTTGCTCAGACTGGGATAGGAACAACAGCTGCAACTCCTGCAGGAAGTGGGATAGGACTTACTGGGGTTTTTCCATCTGGTACAATAGTTGTTAGTCATGAAGAACAAAATTTTGAAAGAAGAGTTTATGATCCAGCAGCAGGATGGACTACAACGACCAGTCCAACATGGGGTTATGTTCTTAATAAGGTAGCGATTGCAGCAACAACAGATCAATTATTTAATGTTGGTATTATGACTAATACTCCTTCACTTATCTTAAGTACACCGACAACTTCAACAAGTGATATATTTAATGAACAGTTCCATGCCATTCGTCAAGCAGCAAGTCCAGATGAAGATTTTGATGTCGATAAGAATCCTATTGACCCTATTAATATTGGGATAGTTAAACCTTATACTGGTAGTGGTGATCAACCTGGTGTGGGTCATAAATCTGAAATTACTAACAATAAGAGTCCAGTAGGACCACATAGTTGGCGTGAAGTATTACAACATCCAGAACCAGCAGCAGGAGCAGGACAAATAGTATCTAATGAAGGTACTACTAATTGGCCTGTAACGTTTAATACATCTGGAAATGGAGAACCTGGATTGGCACCAGAGGGTATGATTGTAAGTGCATCAGGAATTGTTACTACTCTTGGTACTGCACCAAATCCTGTTCCTCAAAGTATTCCAGGTGATTGTGCTAATTATGATGCTGCAATTGCTTCTGCAGAGTCTCAGTATACAAGTGTAAGAGATACTCAACTACCAAAAGCACAGAAACTTGCGGCACAGTGTGTAGCATTAAGAAAACTTAGATACAGAAAGCAAACACAAGCATGGGGATGCTTACAAGGAGCAGCATTTTGTAGAAATGAAATTAAAGATCTCAAAGAGAACCTTGATGACCTTGAGTCTCAGAATTTGACATAGCATTCAAATTACAGTATAATAGTTCAGGTATCGGTATCCTAAATGGAAATTCAAAGGACAGATCTTAGAGAACTTCAGCATCTTCAGGAGGATATGGCTGCATATTTTTGTGATGAATTTGGTGTGAGTGGAGAGACTTATTGGACATGTGTTGAGTCAGTAGCACAAGTTAAACTAATGGAAGTCAAAGGTGAGATTAAGTTTGACCTAGAAGATCTCAAGAAATTCAGAGAAGAATATACAGGGGAAAATTGACTTTTTGTTTCAAAAAAGGAGCAAAAAAAACTCTGGGTATTTTTTGGTGAAATACCCTTTCTAAATATTTTCTACATAATGGAGCATATAATGCCGTATCGTATTGATTCGAGTTTTTGTTGGTACAGTGATTGGCAGAATAAGGATAAGAGAATTGTTTATATGTATTATATAAATGGGATGCCATTTACGTATGATGAGTTAGAAGATCTTAATGAAGATTCTATCTATATGCCTGGAATTAAGATGATAGCAAATAACGAAACTAAATATAACACAGAGGACTTATATAATTTTCACGCCTATTTAATGGAAGAAGAATGCCATCCATTGGTATTTGAATTGGAATTGGAGAACCCTGAGAAGTTACCAGTTGACTAACGTGATAAATAAGTCAGAAGAAAAATTTAGTTTGTTAATACGATGCCTCTTTCTAGGTTAGAAAATTTTCTAGTTAATACTGATGGGAATATTCTGTATGTAAATCCATCAGATCTAGATGCTACTGATAGTTTTGATAATAAAGGAAATTCATTAACAAGACCCTTTGTTAGTATACAGAGAGCATTACTAGAAGCAGCAAGATTTTCATATCAAACTGGAGATAAAAACGATAGGTACGATAAGACCACAATCTTATTATATCCAGGTACTCACTACGTTGATAATAGGCCAGGTTATTCCATTGAAAATAATGCTGGAAATGTAAGATATTATGATGTAAATAAGAATGTATCCTCAGATAATTTAGAACTCACAAATAATTCTAATTTCGATTTAAATAATGCAGCAAATACATTATATAAATTTAATTCTGTTCATGGTGGTGTAGTTATACCTAAAGGTACATCGATTGTTGGTATGGATCTTAGGAAAACTAAGGTTAAACCACTCTATGTTCCAGATCCATCAGATATTTCTATGGGTAGGTCTGCACTGTTCCGTGTGACTGGTGGTTGTTATTTCTGGCAGTTCTCTATCTTTGATGCAGACAAGTCAGTTTATTATAGTAAAGATTTTTCACAAAAAGGATCACATAAGAGATCACACCACAAATTAACTTGTTTTGAGTATGCGGATGGAATAAACCAAGAGGACTTGACTTCATTATCAGACCTTGCGATGTATTATTACAAGGTGATGAATGCTTATGGTGATGATACAGGTAACAGAGAGATAACAGATTACCCAGGTGCAACAGACTTTGAACCTAACAGTCCAGAATATAAGATTGTTGGTGATTTATCATCAGATGCTGTAGTTATTAGTAAATTAACTGCAAGTGGTGTAATAGCGAGTGTAGATACTCAAGTTGATCACAATTTAAATGTAGATGATTCTGTTCGTATCAGTGGTATTTCTTCTGATCTGTATAATGGAAGTAGAGTTGTAACAGGAATTACTAGTGATAGGAAATTTACATATCTATTATCATCGACTCCAAGTGATACAAGTATTGTACCATCACAAGGACGAGTTATTATTGAGGCAGATAATGTAACTGGATCTTCTCCATACATCTTTAACTGTTCGTTGAGATCAGTATATGGTATGTGTGGTCTCCATGCTGATGGAACAAAGGCAACTGGATTTAGATCTATGGTTGTTGCTCAGTTCACTGGTATTGGTTTACAGAAGGATGATGATGCATTCCTAATTTATAACCCTTCTACTGGTGTTTATAACGATAAGAATTCTGCACCAACAACTCTTTATAATCAACCAACATTACCTCTTTATATTAATCAAGAGGCTGTATATAATCCAACATACGGAACATACCATATTAAAGCATCTAATGATGCATTTATTCAGGCAGTTTCTGTATTTGCTATTGGTTTCTCCAACCACTTCCTATCAGATAGTGGATCGGATCAGTCAATCACAAACTCTAACTCAAACTTTGGTGCTAAGTCATTAGTATCTAAGGGATTTAGAAAAGATGCATTCTCTCGTGATGATACTGGTTATGTTAGTCATATTGTTCCACCAAAAGATCTTAGAGAAGATACTTTTAATGTTTCTTGGAAGACTATTGATGCTACTACAACAATTGGTGCTGCTACAACATCAAGACTTTATTTGCTTGGTGAAAAGGATGAAGAGAACGCACCATCTAACGTTAGTAATGGATATAGGGTTGGATCGAAGACTGCTGAGAAACTTTATTTAAATGTTAATGTTGCTGGAAATAATGTTACATATTCTACTCCTGTAAATATGCAAGCAGGTGGAAATAATGCGGAGACAGTTGCACAAAAAAGGTTTGTTGTTAATACAATAGATTCATCTGATGGTACTACTAATGCTAATGATTCTTTAACTCTATTCGATGATCATAATTTCATTGCTGGAGAATCAGTAAGAGTTTATAGTGATGATGGTCGTCTACCAGATGGTATAGAGAGTGAAAAGGTATACCATATTATTACTATTAGTGGACAACCGAAAGTAATTAAGTTAGCTAAGTCACTTAACGTTGCTTTAGAATGTGTTAATGGTAGTAGTACTGATTGGTTGGATATTAAGAATACCAATGGTGGTACTCTTACTGTTGTAAGTTATGTAACTGATAAAGTTCCAGGCGATATAGGTCATCCAGTTCAGTGGGATGCTGCTCAAAGCAATTGGTATATTATTGGTGCAGGATCTACTGTAAATAACACCATCTACAATGGAATAGTAGGTTATTCAACTCAGATTGCAGCAAATAACTCTGCAACATATGTACAAAGAAAGTCTGAGAATCGTGATTTGAATGATAGAATATACAGACTTCGTTATGTTATTCCGAAGGAATATGCTAATGCAAAATCACCTGAAAAGAATTATGTTCTTCAGGAATCATCGACTACTGGTATAACTGTTGGTGAAAATATATCAATTACAAGTATTAAATCAAATAGAAACACAAGAATTGTCTCTGGAATAACAACATCTAATCTTACTGCAACTGTTACTACTGAAGCTCCACACAAACTAAGTGTTGGTGATAGAGTTAAACTTAATGGTGTTAAGAGTACTCTGAATACTGATGGAACTAAGAGTCTTGGTTTCAATGGGTATTTCTATGTTGGATCAACACCTTCAACTAAGACATTTACTTACACTCTTACTCAAAATCCTGGTGCATTTACAAATAATATGGGTGTGAGAACCAATGATGAACTACCAACCTTCTCAAGAAATGAGTATGATACTTCTTATACCATTCAAGATGTAGAAACAGTTCAGGAATATGTTTCTGGTCAACAGGATGGTGTATTTTATCTTACATGTGTAATTGGTAATGTATCTCCTACCGCATCTCAGTTTACAGATCGTAAGTTTAAACAAAATATACTTAATCTATATCCAACAGTAGATGTAGATAATTTGAATGTTGATCCTCTTCAAGGTATATCAGTTGCTGATAATAAGAGTATTGGTAATGTTATAGTTAATGATACTCAGAATAGTATTACTAAGGAAGGTGTTATTGAATACTTGAAAGATAATGCTGTTGGTTTTGCAGTTACTGGAGCATATTCAACTGGAACTGCTGGTGTATCTACAGTTTATAGTAAATTAAATCATAATTTAAATTCTATTACTGCACTTACTCTTACTGTACCAGGAACTGGATATCCTACAGGTGCTTCTGGAACAACTCTCTATAGTGTTCAGTTGGTTAATGAAGCTGGTGGAATGACTGGAGAAGGTGCTACTGCAGACATCTTAGTTAATTCTTCTGGTGTTATACAGACTGCATTGATTAAGGATGGTGGTGCTGCATATGGTGTTGGTAACACCATGAGAATTGCTGGTGGTACTAGTGGTGTTGTGAGTGTAGCAGCAATTGATAATGCTGTTGGTAAAGCAATACAAGTTGTTGGTGTTGGAACAGATAAGGATAGAATTAATAGTAAGTATAATGGTTTGTATAAGGTATCTGCTGTACCTACTGCGAATACAGTAACATATAATGCATCGTATGGAGCTGGAAGTAATAATCCTGGCATCTACACAGGATCAAAAGGTATGTTCTATGTGGTAGATAAGGCACTTTCTATTAGTAGTATTACAGGAATTGCAGGTACTACTTCTGCAGGTATTGCAACTATTGTTACTGCTGATTGTCATGGATTATCTGTTGGTAATAGGATAAAGATTGTTAATGTTTCTGGTTCTGCATCAAATTACAATCAGGATCATGTTGTTGTAGGTATTGCTAATACCACTAAATTTACCATTAATGCTCCTGTTGGAGTCACTACTACAGGTATTAGTACTGCTGAAGTATACAGGTATGGATTAACCGCACTTGGTGAAGACACTTCATTGGCATCTGAAAAGGTTGCTGGTAGTCTATTAGCGATGGATGGTGGTGTTAAGACAAAATTAGCAGCAAGTCTTAACTCTACACTTGCTACTGTAACTGTAGATAGTACTGTTGGAATTAGAACAGGTGACTTCCTTCAAGTTAATAATGAAGTATTAAGAGTATTGAGAGTAAGTAGTCCGACTCAACTTATTACACTCCCTAGAATTGGTCAATTAGGAACTAAACAGGCATCACATAGTCAGGGATCTCTTGTTAGAAAAATTTCTGTAATCCCATCAGAGGTTCGTAGGTTCTCAAGTATTCGTGCTTCTGGACATACATTTGAGTATGTTGGATATGGGCCTGGTAATTATTCTACTGCTTTACCACAACTTCAGAAGAGAAGTATTACTACTGAAGAGGAACTGCTTGCAGTCTCTACAGAAGAAAAAGGTGGAGTTGTATTCTACTCTGGAATGAATGATCGTGGTGAGTTCTTCAGTGGTGAAAGAGTTGAACCAAGAGAATTGTTCCTTGGTGGAGATTCTGCTGATGGTACTGTAGTATTTGATGATGTTTATATAAGAAATACTCTTCGTGTTGGTGGTGGTCCTAACCGTAACTTGCCTTCTGAGTTCAGAGGACCAGTTAACTTTACTAATAAGATCACGTCTACTGCTAAGGAAGGTATCCAAGCAATTAAAATATTACTTCAGGGTAACCCAACTCAGAATCCTTCACTCCAAGTAGGTCCAGATGCTGCTCCATCATTGTTTGTTACATCTGATGCTAGTGGCTTTGTAGGTATTAAGACTGCAACTCCTGGTTATGAATTGGATGTTAGTGGAAATATTCGTGCAGATGTCTATCAGAACTTTAAGTTAACTGATTTGCCTATTGGTGTAAATGAGGAGAGTACTTATGCAAGGAACCGTATTTTAAAAGTTAAAGACGATGGAACAGGATATGAACTTATTGATCCTAATGAACTACAAACATATGGATTAAGAAGTTTTGGAGTCAGCAATGACCCAACAGTATATTCTGGTATTGGTAATACTGTAGGTGGTAAGTTACAGATTAGTGGTATTTCTACTGCTAGATTCCATACTAATCAGTATGTAAAAGTATTTGGTGTTGGTGGTCATGGTGACACACCTCCTCCAACTCCATCTGCAAGTATTGTTAGGATACCTGCAACAGCAACTGATATGGGGCCTAAGAAATATAACTATTGGGTTTCACAATTTGAATTAGCAACTGGAAATGTTGGTGCAGCAGTATCAGTTAATGCTGCAGGAATAGCACATACTACAATTACTGAATTTAATCTTGCAGATCATATTCAGTTAACGATTAATAGAAGTGCTACTACTATGGGTGCTCTTGTGTATCGCCAAGAACAAGAGTCTAATACTCAACCAACTCCTGGTGTATCGACTAACTTTACACAAGCAAAATTAGTTGCTATCCTTGGACCAAAACAGTTAGGACCTAATGCTTCTGGTAATCAGTGGAAGGACTACGGTACATATGATGAAACACATTGGAGTGGTAAAGGAACTGTAAATGAATTCGATGATGATCAAATTCACTTCCCTAATATTGGAACCACTGGTTTCAGAAGAGGATGGGCAATTGATAGTGTAGTAGAAGTTGGAACTAATACTATAACTTTATCTGGTGCTTATGGAACTAATGCTAATGTAGGATTTGGTACAACAAGTGCTGTTAAGGTTGTTCATGATAATACACACACGTTAATGAAAGCAGTTGATAGGGCCGTATTAAGTGGTGGTAATTATCTTGAGTTGCCAAGTGGAACATATTTGACCAATAAATTAATTCTTCCTAGTGGATTCACTCTTGTGGGTGCTGGAAAGAATACTGTTGTTAAGCAGCAGTACTTTGCTAATGATTCTACAGACGGTGCTGGTAATTCACTTTCATTAGATGGAAACTTTGTTGGGATTGGAACCACTATGGGTCCACAGGCAACAGATACTCCAAAGGATCTTACATTTAGAGACGTAACATTTGATGGAAATGCACTTAATAATATTTTATTCGAAGCAACTACAGATAACTATCTTCTTTATATGAGAAATCTGAGGTCATCTTTATTCAAGGGAGTTGAAGTTCGAAATGCTCCTGGAGATGGACTATACATATCTGATTCTCAGAGAGTTTCTATTGAAGACTCTGCATTTGTTGATGGTTCTTTGACGGATATCTACCCATTCAGACCAGTTGTTGCCACAGGATCTACAAGTCTAAGAATAAATGATTGTCTCTTTGAGAACTTCCCTGGACCTGTTGATGTATCAGTAACATCTATTGTATCTACTGGTGGTAACATCATTAGGAATTGTGGTAGTGGTTTAGATGCATATGCAACTGGTAAGATTACCACAACCAATAACATTATCCTTGGCCCATCTGATGAATGGATTCCATCACCTGACATCTATGATAGTGATTGGAATTCTGTTAACGTTAACATCCCAATCACAAGTCCACAGACTGACTTTGAAGGTCCAATGATGCTCTTTGTTGAGGATGGACTTGCTAAGGATGTTTCATCTACTCAAGTTGAGATTGTTGCTGGTATTGGAACACTTGTTGGCATGTATAGTACTACTGCACAACCAACACTTGGTAATAAGTTTGTTAACTTCCAGATCAAACCAGATAATGTAACACCTAATGATATTGATAGAGAGCACGGATATATTAAACTTGCTCTTACTGCATCACAAATTACAGAGAAATTGACTGTATCAAATACACAAGGTGGAACTGGAGCAGGTTTAACTGGAATAACTTCTGCATTTGGTTATGAAGTTGTTGGTACTGAATTTATGGATAGACCAGTTGGATATACAACTTATGTTGGAATTGGAACTGGTAAGTGGTTTACCTCTGTAGATGGATCACCTGGTGCAGGTAACGCATCAGTTGCAAACACTTGTTATTATGTGTCGTTCTTGGATGTTAATCAGTATGCTGGAATTTGCACAGGAGATGTAGTACAACTTACAAATCATGATGTAAACCCAGATTTAGCTTCAACTAAGTTTACTGTTGCAGAGAAGAAAATTACAGCTGGTATTAGTAGTTTGAGATTGGAACCAAATGGCGGTTTCACTAACCCATCTGATCCACAATGGTTGGGTGCCAACGTAACTGATGGTATCCTGAGTGGATATATATCTATAAGGAGAACATTCACCATCGCTAAAGGAAGAGTCGGAGTCATTTAAATGCCTGATAACACAAACGTTAATAATAATGCGGCGGTTGTCGTCGTAGGAAGGACGGCTCCTGTACCTCCTGGTCAACAGAAGTCCGAGAAATCTATACCAGTCGTTATTGCAAACGACCAGTCAACTATTCCTGTTGCTGAACAGAATAAAGTACAATCTGAAGTGGCACTGTCACTTCTTGGAATACCTAGATCTGAAGTTGCTCTTGGTATTTTTGCTGATGTTAATACATACGATGTAAACCCGACAGAATGGTCATCAAATCCTGAACAGTATTCTACATTTCCAAATACTGGTCAGTATTTGCAGATACAAGGAAATAAAGGACAGGCATGGGGATTATCACATCTTCCTGCAGAGTCTGGAGCATTAATAGAAGCACCTGCTAATAAAACTTCTGTTCTAACATCAAAACGATTTTTTAGATATCAGCCTGGTCGTGTTTCTGCTGCTACATTTGGTGTTAAGACTACAACTATTAGTGATCCAGGATCTACCGCTAGTGCAGTCACAAATGGTTCTCAGAACTGGGTTAATAAAGCTACACCAGCATATGTAAACAATCATGTTGTTGCTAACCCTACTGTTCGTAAGTATGGTATCTTTGATAAGTACGATGGATATTATTGGGAAACTAGAAATAATGGAGTTGGAGATAATTTTACTGTAGTAAGAAGAACACAGTCTGTTTCTTATGAGAATCCAGTAACTTTTGGAAGTGGTGGAACTGAACAAAAAACTGATTATGGAAGAACAAACCCACCAGATCCAACAACTGTAAGAGGATCTCAGTCTGTTGGTAATGGTTCTACTGCTGCTGCCACTGGGTATCCACAGAAACAATTTGGTGATTTAACTATACTTAGAGACAATTTAGTACTCAGTCATGCTGGTGTGTATGATCCATCCTTACTACAGAAAGAACATAAGAAAGAGATAACTTCTGTTACTAGTGGTGCTACTAACCCTGTCTTTACCTTTGATGTTAACTCTGGTATTGCTGCAAGTGTTAGTAATGCAGTTTATGATATCGATACTGGTATCATGGTTATCACTACTAATGGAGCACATGGATTTAATGATGGTCAGTATCTAACCTTAGCTGGTATTGGTATGACTTGTCGTTATAGTTATGCCAATGGTGATGGAACAGGAGCATTAAATGAATCTGATCCTAATCATGTTAAGAGATATCCTAATAATGAAAGAGAATATAATATTATTGAGGTTCCTGATGCTACATCATTTAAAATAAATGTTGGTGTATCTACAGTACAGACATATTATCATGCACCTGCTACTGGAAAACCAAATGGTTGGGCAGTAGGTCTTTCTACTGGACAACATGTTGCTTATTCTAAGGGACCAAATGTTGGAATTATTACAGGTCTTGGACCAACATCAGAAAAGGATGGACAGATCTTTAAGGTAAGACATATTGGTATTAATACTGCAACAGGTATTACTACAGCAACATTTAATACTTTTGATTCAACTGCAACAGTTGTTAGTGGTAATTATCTTGATGTGGCAACTGGATGTCCAGCAGGTGAAACAGGACTTCTTAAGGTAGGTCATAGTGCTGGATCGGAGAATACTGTTGGTATCACCTCACATTATATGATAACTCCTGTACCATTCATCCAACCGATTAGTCCTGCATCAGTTAATGCTGCCAGGAAACGTTATGGAAATGCAAGTATAAAAACCAATGTAGCAACGGATGGTATTAAGACTGCTAAGAATACTGCTGGAACAGGTATGTTCCCATTCATGTATAAGGATAATGACAATAATGAAGAAGGTTATATTGATTCTACTTTGAATACTTCTACACCTTCTAGTTTAACTACATTGAAGGGGCAGATAGATGATCTTAACTCATATTATAAGAAGTGGGTTAATCAGAACATTGCTAAAGATTTTTGGAATGTATATGAGTATCGTATTCCACGTTCAAGATTTAGTGGAGATAGATTAGACGGACAAACAGACAAACTTCTTTATAGTGACTCAACTCCAAGTGCAAGAGCAGGGCAAAGTGTTCTGAATGCAGACACTGGAGCCCCATCAGATGATATTAGTATTTGGGATCTTGAATTTGACAAGGTTACCATGTACAAGATTGAGTTTTCATGGTATGGTGCTGTTGGTGCTCTATTCCTTGCGTATGTCCCTGTAAGCAGTGGAGAAGCACGTTGGGTGCGTGTACACCATTTAAGATGTTCTAACCAGTTGAAGGTCGCTTCACTGGGCAATGCAACACTACCTATTACTTACATGGTTTATGGTGGTGGTACTCAAGATCGTTTTGGATATCTTAATACTAAGAGACTTACTACTGATGATACAGCTTCTGCATCACAAAATATTGTTAAGTATGGTGCTTCATACTATATTGATGGTGGAGATAGAGGTACTGTAAAACTATTCAGTTATTCAACTCCTACAAATGTAGATGTTTATGGATCTAAGAGAACATTTATTGTTGGAGCTGGAAATACTAATGTAACTTTGGGATCTAATGCAACTAATACATCTGCACCATATCTTACTGCTGGTTCTACATCTGGATTGTCTACCACTTATTACATTGGTTCGAAAGTTCAAACTGGAAATCCTTTAGATCAAAATATTGAAGTTACTTACGTTGATCTTTCTAATAGAAGATTGTATTTAAATGCACCTTTGGCTTCTGGTAGTACTGCTTCTGGCACAGTTAATATAATTTCTGATCGTCCTACTCCATTAATTGGACTTAAGTGTAGAGATGAAATTACCAGTAGTACTGGTCAGAATGTAAGGAATAGAACTCAGGTATATCCTACAAGAATGTCAACAGGATCAACTGGTCTTGTTAAGTTAGATATGCTCAAGTCACCTAAATTCCAAACTACTTCATTGATATCTGGAACCCAAGGTGGTCCAACAATAGGTGCAGAAGTTAACATTGGTAAGAGAGGCAAACCAACGAAGGTAAGTGTTCCTGTAACATCTTATCAAGGTGCTCATACCTATGTTGAGGGATCTACCACTAAGACTGCTGCAATTAAGGTAGTTAGTGGTGGTGCAACTAAAAATATTGATGCAGGATCAGGTTCTGTAACATATAATTCTACAACTGGAGTACTGACAATTACTTCTTCTTCTCACGGTCTTAGCAATGGTGCAGAAGTTAGACTTTTGAAAGGGGCATTTGCTTTTACATGTGCTCTTGATAATAATGCTACTATTCATAACTATCCTCGTATAATTGACCCGATATTTGATGGAACTGCATGTGCTGGAGGAAATGATTTTAATGGTGCTTTAGATGGTAACTATAGTAGACCAACAATTGTTAGGAATGTAGCTACAAATACATTTGAAGTTAGTGTAACTACTGACCATGCTAGTAATACTGTTGCATCAACTGCAGAATATATTAGAGATACTTCTGCTCCATCTAATGGAACTTATGGATGGTTTAGAGGATATTTTGCGAGTGATAATACTAAGAAACCAATTAGTGTATTGGGTTATCTTGAAAATAGAGGAAGTGATAGGACTAAAAATATAGAGACTGATGGATATTATTTCTCTGCTTTAGAACCAACTGCAGATGATATTATATTGACAAAAGATTTACCTTTCTTGAGGGAATCTAATTCTAGTCCAACAGGAGATGGATTAAGTTCCTTAACATCTGAATTTACGTTGGCACAACTTTCATCTGTTAAGGTTAATCCTCAGACAAGATCGCCAATTCCTGGAACAGGAACAGTAGTTGCAAGTGTTTATGCTCCTGCAACTGGAGAAGAGTTTGATTTAGCATCATACTTTGATTATAATAAGGAGTATCTATCATTCCCACTAACGGATTCTATTGAAAGTTTATATTTATGTGCATCAACACAAACGTTATTTGATAGACCAGAATTATATGCATCATCAAACACAGCAGCATCAATTTCAGCGAGTCTTACTTGGGAGGAGCAGTGATAAATGCCGAGTGTATATCAAAGTGCAGTAGATTTTGAAGCAAGGGAGACAGCATTTCTTGCTCAGAAGGATACACTAACTAAGGAACCTTCGGGTGATGTAAAAAAAGAATATTACGTTGGATGTGTTGATAAAGATGGTTGGGATTTTGTTCACACAGAATTACTAAAGTCTGGTAGTACAGAAACAAATGTACCATCAGCTACATGTGATTGTGTTAGTGATTGTATGCTTTCTGCTCCTTTTGGAGTACATTCATTAACAGATAGTGAAGCTGCAACCCTTCGTAATCATCCAAAGGTAGAGTACGTTCAAATTAATGGTGATGCATATCCAGGAACCTATAAAATTAATCCAGATGATCTTACTGATGAAGGTGGAAAGGATATAAAGATAGGAGATGATATAAGACCAGTACAAATCATCCCAAAGAATGAGGATTTCCTTTATAATATTGCTAATGGTGAAGTACTATTAGATGAGTTCGGTAATCCATTAATTACAGAGGTTGATACTCTCTTTCTTCCTTCTGCAACGATGTCTAAATCGACATCAGTTGTATTTGATGGTAGAGCTACACCATATGTTCAAGAAGATCATATTTTTATCTCTCCAACATCAGGAACTCCTTGTAGGTATGCTGATTTAGATTATCATCTTGGTACGTATCAAACAGTAAAACTTATAGGTGGAAGTAATCAAAATGTTAGTAATACAGTACAAGTAGGTGGTGGAGGTACTTGCAATTGGTATAATTTACATCAAGATCAAGCAGGTATTGCTACTTCAAAGGTTTGGCCTACTGGAGGTGCTAGTTTTACACCAACAGATGCATCTTTACCAGAAAATACTCCTGTAATTAAGTTAGAAAATGATGTAGGAAATGCGAAGAACTTATTATATGTTGATGTTAGTGAAGGAATTGGTAGTATACGTGGTGCAAAGGTAGGAGATACTGTATATGGTTCTGGAATTCCTGCAGGAACACATATTTCTGACATAACAAATAATGGAAGAATAGTATTAAATAATGATTTAACTACAAGTACAAGACCTGTAGGAAAGTATAGAAGATATTCGGGTGTTCAGAAGAGTCAGAGGTCATTAGATAATTCTGCTGATAGTTTCCTTGAACCAAATCCAGATAACTCATGGAATAATAGGGTAGGTCTTCAGATAGCAAGACATGTAGGAAAGGGAGATCCTTGGAGAGCAGTAGCAAATGCTGGAATAAATTCTACTGGTGTAACTAATTTTACTGAAAGTTATGGCACATATAGTAGTATTCCTGGCACATTTACTGCTGATGTTATTGGTGCAATGAATCCTGTACTTGGGCATTCAGAAGCTGATATTGAGAGAACAGAGATAAGACAATTTGGAGATGGTTCTGGTGTTGATGTTATTGTTGGTGACGAGGACATGTGGTATGGACATATAGAATTTATCAATGTTGGTGCTGGATCTTCAACCAAACCTCTTAATTATAGGGGTGGAAATGTATTGAATACAGGTTTTTCTACACATACTGCTACTGGTATATGTGATGTATTAGATTTAATTCTTGATGCACCATATTATATTGACCCTGAGTGGTTTGATGGTAATGCTTCGAGAAGAACTACTCGTTGGGATGGTACTGTAGTTCCTACTGAGACAGCTGCTAGAAACTGGTGGCAGAACAATAGTACTAGTCATAGATCAGCAAAGTTTGTAAGTTCTGGTAGTGGTGGTAGTGCTAC
>VTLG01012323.1_pt1 | contig 25154 bp, 27 predicted proteins | sample 4694571 | NCBI WGS metagenome assembly VTLG01 (sample SAMN12604809, study PRJNA352737) | marine metagenome | biome: ENVO:00000447; feature: ENVO:00000209|ENVO:00000569|ENVO:01000036; material: ENVO:00002151; isolation source: viral sequences binned using virsorter ...
CGGTTTCAAAATTTGGCATTTTGAAAATGATTTTAAATCACCATTAAATAAACATAGAGCATTAGTTTTTATGACTTATTTAAATGATGTAGAAGATGGTGGCACAGAGTTTTTTCATCAACATTTATCTACGCCAGCTAAAAAAGGTTTAACATTAATATGGCCTGCTTACTGGACACATACACATAGAGGCATTGTAAGTAAATTAAAAGAGAAATATATAGTAACAGGATGGATTAATTTTATAAATCAATTATGAGTACAGACGCATATCTAGGTAACCCTAATTTAAAAAAGGTAAACACACCAGTTGAATTTACTAAAGAACAAATAGTAGAGTTTCAAAAGTGTGAAAAAGACCCTTTATACTTCATGGAAAATTACATGAAGATTGTAAGTCTTGATGAAGGTTTAGTGCCTTTTAAAATGTATGACTTTCAAAAACATATTGTTAGAACAATACACGATAATAGATTTACTATTTGTAAATTGCCTAGACAATCAGGTAAATCAACAACTACCGTTTCTTATCTATTGCATTACGCTTTATTTAATCCTAACGCTAATATTGCCATACTTGCAAACAAATCATCTACTGCTAGAGATATATTAGGTAGAGTGCAACTCGCTTACGAAAATTTACCAAAATGGTTACAACAAGGTGTCATAAACTGGAATAAAGGTAATATAGAATTAGAAAACAAATCAACTATTGTGGCAGCTGCAACATCATCAAGTGCTATTCGAGGTGGTTCATTTAATATTATATTTTTAGATGAGTTTGCTTTCGTACCTGCTAATATAGCTGAAATGTTTTTTAGCTCTGTTTATCCTACAATATCATCTGGTACAAAAACAAAAATGATTATTGTATCTACACCTCATGGAATGAATATGTACTACAAATTATGGATAGACGCAATTAATAAACAAAATGATTATGTACCTATTGAGGTGCATTGGTCAGAGGTACCAGGTAGAGATGAAAAATGGAAAGAAGATACCATTAGAAATACCTCACCTGAGCAATTTCAACAAGAGTTTGAATGTGAGTTTTTAGGCTCAGTTGATACTCTAATTTCGCCGGCTAAAATAAAAGCGACCCCTTATATACCGGCGATAACGAGTAAAAACGGTTTACAAATGTTTAAGAAACCAGAAAAAGATAGATTGTATGTTTGTTGTGTTGATGTGGCTCGTGGTACAGGAAAAGATTATTCTGCCTTTACTATGATTGATGTTACAAAGATACCTTATGAAGTAGTTGCAACTTATAAAAACAATGAAATTAAACCTCACCTGTTTCCTAGTATCATAGAACAAGTAGCTAAGGGTTTTAATCATGCTCATATACTCTGTGAAGTGAATGACATTGGTCAACAAATAGCAGAAATATTGCAAATGGAATTAGAATATGATAATATGTTAATGACAACTCAAAGAGGTAGAGCTGGTCAAATATTAGGCGCTATGTTTAGTGGTCGTGGTACATCTATGGGTGTTCGTATGACAAAACAAATAAAAGCATTAGGAACATCTAGTATTAAAACATTAATTGAGAGTGATAAAATGATAATAAATGACTTTCAACTAATAGAGGAGATGTCAACATTTAGTAGGCGTGGTAACTCATGGATGGCGGAGGATGGTTGTAATGATGACCTTATGATGTGTCTAGTCATATTTGGATGGTTGTCAAACCAGCAATATTTTAAAGAATTAAGTAATTCAAATATAAGAAATCAGTTGTATTTAGAACAACAAAATCTAATAGAGCAAGACATGGCTCCATTTGGATTTATAGATGATGGTACACCAGATGAGTTAAAAGATGAGGTAGACGAATATGGTACAGTTTGGTCACCAGTTGTCAGAAAAGGGTTGTAAATCTAGTATCTTATAAATATCTGTAATGACAAAGTTTGAATATGGGCGTATGAATAATACGAAATTTGACAAAATAAACAATGACAAAAAGGTAATTAGCTAATTAAAAGGAGAATCCTATGGCATTTCAAGTATCACCAGGCGTTCTCGTACAGGAAAGAGATTTAACTAGAATCATTCCTGCTGTTTCTACCGCTATCGGTGCGATTGCTATATCAGCAAACAAAGGACCTTTAGATGAGATAGTAAGTATTTCTAGTGAACAAGAACTTGTAGATACATTTGGTAAACCTGATAGTACGAATTTCGAGTATTTTTTCAGCGCTGCTAACTTTTTACAATATTCTAATTCTTTAAGAGTAGTACGAGCAACTCAAACAAACGCTGTTAATGCTAGTACATCTGGAACAGGTGTATTAATCAAAAACACGGATGACTGGACAAATAACTATGCTACAGGTGGCCAAGCTGGTAACGCAACTTTTGTTGCTAGAGAAGCTGGTACAGATGGTAACAACCTTCAAGTATCAACTTGTCCCAACGCAGCCGCTTATGAGCAAGAAGGTGCAACAACAGTCAATGACGCTTCAACAGCGGTCGGCGACACGGTAGTTGTAGCAGCTTCAGGAGCAGCTTTAAATGTAGGCGATATAATTTCGTTTTCAACTACAGCTGCAACAAATGATTATGATGACGGAGAACAATACAGAGTAACTAATATTGCAACTAATGATGTAACTATCGTTCAACACCCTAGAGGCACAGGCGGTCTTAAAAGAGTATTGACAGATGGTTCTAATATTAGACGAAGATGGAAATATTATGACGCTGTTGACGGCGCTCCAGGAACATCAAAATATGTTTCAGAAAGAAACGGTGCAAATGATGAAATTCATGTAGTAGTTATTGACGAAGACGGTGGAATTTCAGGCGTACCTGGAACTATTTTAGAAACTTTTTCAAAACTTTCTAAAGCTTCAGACGCAAAAGACCCACAAGGTAATGACAACTATTATCCGAATGTAATCTACACTAAATCAGAATACATCTATTGGACTAAACATCATGCTTCAGGTTCAAATTGGGGTAATGCAGCTAGTGGAACAACTTTCACAGCGGTAAATACACCAACACTTGAAACTATGAGTGGTGGCTCTAATGGTTCAACTGTAACAACAGGTGAAATTAAAACTGCTTATGATAAATTTGCAGATAGTGAAACTGTTGATGTTGGTTTAATCATTGCTGGTCCATGTACTGCTACACATATTGAAAACTTAATTTCACTTGCAGAGGCGAGAAAAGACTGTGTTGTCTTTGCTTCACCTGAAAGAAGTGATGTAGTAAATGTAACTAACTCAAATACGCAAAAGTCAAATGTTGTGAGTTTCTTCTCAACAATATCTTCGACTTCTTATGCGTCTTTTGATTCAGGTTACAAATATATGTACGACAGATACAATGATGTTTACAGATTTGTACCACTAAACGGTGACATGGCAGGTCTTTGTGCTAGAACTGACCTACTTGCAGACAGTTGGTTTTCACCTGCTGGCTTCAATAGAGGTGTAGTAAGAGGCGCTGTTAAACTTGCATTTAACCCTACAAAAACACAAAGAGATGAGTTATATCCTGCTAGAATTAATCCAGTATCAACTTTCCCAGGTCAAGGTACTGTATTATTTGGTGATAAAACTGCTCTCGCAAGTCCAAGTGCTTTTGATAGAATCAATGTAAGAAGATTGTTCATCACTTTAGAAAAGGCAATATCAACTGCTTCTAAATTCCAACTCTTTGAATTCAATGATGAGTTTACAAGAGCTAACTTTAGAAACATTGTAGAGCCGTTTTTAAGAGAAGTACAAGGTAGACGAGGTATCACAGACTTTTTAGTAGTGTGTGATGAAACTAACAATACAGGTGATGTAATTGATAGAAATGAATTCAAAGCAGAGATTTTTATTAAACCTGCTAGAAGCATTAACTTCATTACATTATCATTCGTAGCAACAAGAACCGGCGTCAGTTTTGACGAAGTAGCAGGTTAAGGTAGAGGAGAAATAAAATGGCAAACATTAACGACTTCAAAGCTAAACTTGCTGGCGGTGGCGCTAGAAGTAACCAGTTTAAGGTAACAATGCCTTTTCCAGGTTACGCTCAAGTTGGTGGCGAAATAGAAGACTTAGCATTTTTATGCAGAAGCACAACAATACCGGCAATGAATGTTGGTGTGGTAGAAGTACCATTTAGAGGAAGAAAAATCTACATAGGCGGAGATAGAACATTTGAACCATGGTCAGTAGTGGTATTAAATGATACTAACTTTAAATTAAGAAACGCTTTTGAAAGATGGCAAAATGGTATCAACAATATGTCAGATAACGAAGGATTAACAAATCCAGTAGATTATCAAGTGGACTGTTTTGTTGACCACCTTGACAGAAACGGAAATACAATTAAATCTTATACATTAAGAGGATTGTTTCCAACTGGTATAAGTGCAATTGATTTGAACTATGACGAACAAGCTGCTGTAGAAGAATTTACAGTAGAGTTTCGTTATCAATACTTTGAAAGTAATACAACTACTTAATTTAAGTAGATAAATATTACTGAATAAAAAAAGGAAAATATAATGGCTGAACTATTTGGATTTTCTATAACACGACTCAAAAAACAGTCGGATCCAAAACAAAGCTTTACAGTAGCACCAGCGGACGATGGTACACAAACTATCGCCGCTGGCGGCTATTTTGGCCAGTATCTTGATATGGAAGGTACTGCTAAAACTGAAGCAGATTTAATCCGAAGATATAGAGAAATAGCATTACATCCTGAATGTGATTTGGCAGTAGAAGATATTGTCAATGAAGCAATTGTGGCTAATGAAAATAAAGAGGCTGTAAGAGTAAATGTTGAAAATTTACCTTATGGTAAAGATGTTCGTAGAAAAATTGAAGATGAATTTAAAGAAGTGTTACGACTTATGCAGTTTAACACAAAAGGGCATGACATCTTTAGAAGATGGTATGTAGATGGCAGAATATTTTATCAAAAGATAATTGATAGAAACTCTACTACAAAAGGTATTACAGAGTTAAAATATCTTGACCCTAGAAAAATTAAAAGAATTAGAGAAGTAAGAAAGAAAAGACCTGAAGGAGTTACAGGTCCTAATATGCTTTCAGTAGTTGATGAGTTTGTTGAATATTACCTATTCAATGAAAAAGGCGTTATCAACTCTACATCTGGTGGTATTAAAATTGCACCAGATACTATTGCTTATTGTCCATCAGGACTTGTAGACCAAACTAAAAATATGGTCTTGTCTTATATGCACAAAGCAATTAAGCCTGTCAATCAATTAAGAATGATTGAAGACGCAACTGTTATTTACAGAATTGCTAGGGCACCAGAAAGAAGAATATTTAAGATTGATGTAGGTAACTTACCAAAACAAAAAGCAGAACAATATTTGCGAGATGTTATGGCAAGATACAGAAACAAACTTGTCTATGACGCCTCAACAGGAGAAATCAGAGATGACAGAAATTATATGTCAATGTTGGAAGATTTTTGGTTACCGTCCAGAGAGGGTGGAAGGGGTACTGATATTACTACTTTGCCTGGCGGTCAGAATCTAGGAGAAATATCAGATATAGAATACTTTAGAAGTAAATTATATCGAAGTTTAAATGTACCAGTTAGTAGATTAGAGTCTAACTCTGGTTTTAATCTAGGTAGAGCTAGTGAAATTACTAGAGATGAACTTAAATTTACTAAATTTGTACAAAGATTAAGAAAGAAATTTACAGAATTGTTTAATGATATTTTAAGAACACAATTAATTCTTAAAGGTATTATAAACGAAGAAGATTGGCAATCAGTAAGAGATAGTATAACATACGACTTCTTACAAGATGGTCACTTTGCTGAACTAAAAAACACCGAGCTAATGAGAGAGCGACTACAATTGGCAAATGAAATGCGTGATTACATTGGTAAGTTTTATTCAGTTGATTATGTGAGAAAAAACATCTTGAAACAAAACGCAAGAGAGATTGAAGAAATTGATAATCAAATCAAGAAAGAAATTGATAATGGTATCATATCTGCTCCAACGAGTGATGTTTCAGATACAATATAGGAGATAAAAAATGTCAGAAAATGTAAAGAATTTTATAGACAATTTAGAAGCCGGCAAAAATGCAGACGCCGGCGAAGCATTTAAAAGTGCATTAAGAGATAAAATGGGAGACGCTTTAGACGCTAGACGACAAGAATTAGCGGCGAGTCTTTTTAATCAAAAGGCACCAGAAGCAGAACCTATTAGCGACCCGAAACCTGAAGTTGCTGATGTAGGTACTTTTACACAAGATGGTCAAGTACAAACTACAGCACAACAACAAAATGACGGTCAGGCAGAAATAGATTTAACTCAGCCAGAGGCTCCAGAAGCAAATGCCGAAACTGAAGTTAAGTAATATTGTTGAAAGAGATTTATATATCGACTCGGATTCTTTTAAGTCTTTGAGTCCTAAAATGAAGGACGCAGTAAAAGAAATCTTTGAAAGTATCAAAGAAAATACAGACGATATAATTAATACTTTTGAAGGTGCCGTAGATAAGGTAGCCGAAAAATATAATATTAATACTAAATTTTTTAATGATTATTTTGATAGAGAAATAGAAGAGCAATTAGGAGAATAAAAATGGCAAATACTGTAATAGTTAAGGGAGAATTTATAAACAACCCTAGTGCTAATAACATTGGTCTTGCTCATTTTGTTCATTGTGTAGCTACGGCTGCCACACAAACAGTTATAGTAAAAGACAGCGGAGGAAATACTTTAGGTAACATTTATCTACACGCAGCTGGCGATTCTATTATAATTGAAAAAGGCACGACTGATACTATCACAATAGCAGATGGTCATGCTAGTGCTGTTGGTTCACCAAGAAGTTAGTATATTATGACTATAACAACTACAAAGTTGGTTGATAATAATAATAAAATTATTGTAAACTCAAATGGCATTGGTGGTGAGTTTCAACAAAAACTAGTAGATGTAGTTAGTAGTAATAATGCAAGTAGTGAACCTAAAGTTTCTATTGCAAATATGCAGTATGAGATATTAGGCGATGGTAAATTAACAGTTTACTTTAAAAATGACACTACAAAAAAAGTAGAAATATCTGGTAGAGGTAATTGGGGTTTAAAACCAGATGAAAAAAAAGTAGAAGACCCTATTGGTGATGTATTTTTAAATAGTGATGATACTGTTAAAAAATATAATCTGGTAATAGAAACACATAAAGAAGCGGGATACAAATAATGGCAGATGTAGTAACAACACAAACAATAGCAGATACTTCAGGTGTAAAATTTACAGCTAAATTAACTAATTTATCTGACGGAACTGGTGAAACTTTAGTAAAAAAAGTTGACGCCTCTGAACTAACTTTTATGACCGAAGATGGTAATAGAAAGATTAGTAAAGTTTGGTATACAGTTAATACTGCTAACGGTAAATCAGCTGTAGAGTTATTGTGGGACGGTGATACAAATGCTACAGCATTATTACTATCGGGAAATGGTCACATAGATTTAAGACCAAGTGGTAATGAGATACCAAATAATGCAACAACACCTACAGGAGATGTACTATTATCAACTAAAAACTTTGCAGACGGTGACAATTACACAATAATTGTAGAGTTTAGGTAAAAAACCTTATAAATAGTTAGTACAAAGAGAGAACAAATGAAGCTAATATCGGAAGAAATTCAAAACGCAGAGTATCTTGTAGAGGATAACGGCGGTAAAAAATCTTATAAAATTAAAGGTATCTTTCTTCAATCAGATTTGAAGAATAGAAATGGAAGAGTTTATCCAAAAGAAGTTTTGGAAAATGAAGTGGCGAGATACAATAGAGAATTCATCAATAAGAAAAGAGCCTTTGGCGAACTAGGTCATCCAGACGGACCTACTGTTAATTTAGAAAGAGTATCACATATGATTACTAAATTAACGCCAGATGGTAAGAACTTTATAGGTGAGGCAAAGATTATGGATACACCATATGGTAAGATTGTAAAAGGTCTTATAGATGAAGGCGCTCAATTAGGCGTGTCTTCAAGAGGTATGGGCTCTATAATTCAGCGAAACGGTGCAAACTATGTAAAAGACGATTTTTACCTTGCAACCGCAGCTGATATAGTCGCAGACCCTAGCGCTCCAGACGCTTTCGTAGAAGGCATTATGGAAAGCAAAGAATGGGTTTGGGAAAACGGAAAACTCGTTGAAAGGGATATTGAAGCCTGGAAACGACAAATTAGAGAAGCGAAACAAAGAAAATTAGACGAAATTAAACTAAAAGTCTTTGAATCGTTTCTTGGAAAACTTTAGTTTTATAAATATCATTAGTACGAAAAACAAAGGTTTTTTAATTAATTAAAAAAAAGAGGAGATTTCTCAAATGGCCGAAACAGAAACAAAGATTGAGGCGTTGGAAAAAGAAGTGAATGAGGCTAGTGCTAACCCACAAGCTGACGCTCCGAAAAAGAATGCTGTAGCGGCTGAACCTACTCACCTTAGCAATGAGGCGGAAGATTTAGGGTCAGCGGTAACAAAACCTACAGACTCTAATCCAGACGCAACAAAAAAAGTTAAGCCAGTTTCAGGCGACGCTCAACAAAAAAATGCTGGTGCTGCTGACGCAATGCCAAAATTAAAAGAAGAGCAAGACGAAACTGTTGAAGAAGGTTCTGAGGAAATCAAAGAAGCGTCTAAAGACGAAAAAGAAGATAAAGAAGAAATGATGTCTATGAAAGCCATGAAGATGAAAAAAGCTGAAATGGAACCAAAAGACAAAGAAGAAATGATGATGAAAAAAGCTTCTTATAAAAAAGAAGAAACTGAAGCAGAAGACGAAAAGATTGATGTAACTGCTGATGTTGACGCTTTAGTCAAAGACGAAGATTTGTCCGAAGAATTTAAATCAAAAGCTGCTACTATTTTCGAAGCCGCTGTTAACTCAAAAGTTAAAGAAGCGAAGAAAAAAATGATGGCAGGTTACGAAGAAAAATTAAAAGAAGAATCAGAAAAAGCTAAAGGCGAACTCGTAGAAAAAGTTGACTCATACCTAGCATATGTTGTGGAAGAGTGGATGAAAGAAAACGAATTGGCTTTAGAAAGAGGAATCAAAGGCGAAATCGCTGAAGATTTTATTTCTGGTTTGAAAAAACTATTTGAAGAACATTATATTTCAGTCCCAGACGAAAAATATGATGTACTAGAAGACCAAGCTTCAAAGATTGAATCGTTAGAAAAGAAACTTAACGAAGAAATCGAAAAGAATGTTGAACTAAACAAAGAAAATTCTGAATCAAAAAGAGCTTCAATCGTTGCAGAAATGGGCGAAGACTTAGCAGAAACTTCTAAGGAGAAATTCAACAAACTTGCCGAAGAGGTTGAATATAAAAATGAGGAAGATTTCAAAGCAAAAGTAGCTACTATTAAAGAAAGTTATTTTGGCGCTAAGAAAGAAGCTTCATCTGACATTGATGATGTAGCGGTTGGTGAATCAACTGAAAATGTAGATTTATCAAAAAGCATGGCTGCTTATACCGCCGCTATTACTAAAACAAAAGACATTAAGTTGTCAAAATAAATCTAATAGAGGAGAGATAGAGATATGTACTTATCTGAAACCCACGAAAAAAAATGGCAGCCAGTCCTAGAACACGCAGATTTACCAAAAATCGGTGATTCTTACAGACGAGCTGTTACTGCTACTATTCTTGAAAACCAAGAAAGAGCAATGAAAGAGGACGCTGCTTTCTTAAACGAAGCTGCTCCAACAAACGCAACGGGTGCTAACATTTCTAATTGGGATCCAATTCTTATTTCTTTAGTAAGAAGAGCAATGCCTAATCTTATCGCTTACGATATTGCCGGTGTACAACCTATGACAGGTCCAACTGGTCTTATCTTCGCAATGAGAAGTAGATTTGACGCACAAGACGGAACAGAGGCTTTATTTGATGAAGCTGATACAGATTTTTCTGGCAGAAACAAAGCTGGTTCATCTGTTGATGGTTTCTCATCTACAGCACATTCAGGAACAAATCCTGAGGTTCTTAACGACACTCCTGCTGGTACTTACACAACTGGTACTGGTATGACTACAGCTGCTGCTGAAGCATTAGGTGACGCAAGTGGTAATTCATTTGCTGAAATGGCATTCTCAATTGAGAAATCAACTGTTACTGCTAAATCAAGAGCACTTAAAGCTGAATACACTATGGAACTTGCACAAGACTTGAAAGCAATCCATGGTTTAGACGCAGAAACAGAATTAGCAAACATTTTGTCTGCTGAAATTCTTGCTGAAATAAACAGAGAAGTTGTAAGAACAATTTACACAAACGCAGAAAAAGGTTCACCAGCTGGTCATGTAACTAACGCTGGTATCTTTGACCTTGACACAGACTCAAACGGTAGATGGTCTGTTGAGAGATTCAAAGGCTTAATGTTTAATCTTGAAAGAGATGCTAACAGAATAGCACAAAGAACTCGTAGAGGTAAAGGTAATATTATTATTACTTCTGCTGATGTAGCTTCTGCTTTACAAATGGCAGGTGTATTAGACTATACTCCAGCTCTTAACAACAATCTAAATGTTGATGACACAGGTAATACTTTTGCAGGTGTTCTTAACGGTAGATTTAAAGTGTACATTGACCCATATAGTGCAAACTCAGCGTCAGCACACTACTATGTAGTAGGCTACAAAGGTACTTCACCTTATGACGCAGGTATGTTCTATTGCCCATATGTACCACTACAAATGGTAAGAGCAGTTGGTCAAGATACTTTCCAACCGAAAATCGGCTTTAAAACTAGATACGGCTTACAAGCAAACCCATTTGCTGAAGCTGGAACTGGTGACGCAGCTGTTATTAACGGTGCTGGTTCTGCTAACTCTAACAGATACTACCAAAGAGTTCAAGTTGCGAACTTAATGTAATATCTGTTCATACAGAAAACGAAAAAAGGGGGCTTCGGTCCCCTTTTTTTTTGGTCTCCTTCCAGGATGGATAAATAGTATTATGACAACAGTTAATAGTTTTTCAAGGCAACCTACTAGTTTGGACTATGCAAGTCCAACGCAGTTTAAGTTTCAGATAACTAAACTGCCTAAAGTAGAATATTTTTGTACATCTGTTAATTTACCAGCTTTAGCGCTTAGTGAAGTTAGACAACCTACACCTTTTGTAGATGTGCCTTTACCAGGTACAACACTTTCATATTCGCCTTTAAATATGACATTTTTGGTAGACGAAAATTTAGAGAACTTTCAAGAAATACATGGATGGATAAGAGGTCTAGGTTTTCCAGAAAGTTATACAGAGTATGCTGATGGTTTGGCTGCTGGTTCAGATAGAGCACCATCAAGTGGCGGTGCAGTATCAAGTGAGCCAGGTAAAGTAAAATTTGGTGCGCCTAGTCAGGCTGCTTTCTTTTCAGACGCAACACTTGTAATTTTAACAAGTAAAAACAACCCTATCAAAGAAGTTAGATTTAGAGATGTATATCCAACAAATATTGGTGAATTGCAGTATGACCAACAAGCTGGTGATGTGCAATATCTAACGGCAAGTGTAACTTTTAATTACAGAGGTTACGATTTTGCTAATGTTGGCGCTTCGTCAACAACTGTTACAACTTCATAATAAACCTTTACTTTTTTTGGTTTTTATGTTATAATGAGATGAAATATTAATAATGGAAAAATTATGGATTTAGAAACATTACAAGAACAGGTCGACAAAGACCTAAAAATAAACGATACTGAACTCGATTTAGAATCCCTTAAAACTCCTCAATTACATAACAAGTATATGAAACATTATACAAAGTTTAAATTGATGTTAGCAAAAGCAGAAACAGATTATAGTCAATTAAAAAGGACTAAATGGGAGTATTATACAGGTAAAGCTGACGCTTCAGTATATGCAGAAAAACCATTTGATTTAAAAGTATTAAGGACAGATGTTGACAAATATATTGAATCAGATGATGAATTAATTAAAGCAAAACAGAAAAAAGAATATCTAACAACTGTTGTTGATTACCTAGATAAAACAATCAGACAAATATCGAATAGAGGATTTACTATAAAAAATGCCATTGATTGGCGTAAGTTTACTAGTGGAGCTATTTAATGTTATATCATATTAATCAATCAATTTTACCTAGCACCTTTTGTGATGAAGTAATTAAAGAGGGTGAAGAAAAAAATATTAGTAAAGCAAAGATACAAGAAGGCAACAATGCAAATAGAAGCTCAGATGTATCATGGCTAGATAAAGATAAAATAGGTAAATCATTGACTAATTTAATTATGATTGCAAATAAAGAAAGTGGTTGGAATTATTCATTAAAAGAATTTGAACCTTTACAATATACTATTTACAAAGAGGGTGATTTTTATGATTGGCATATTGATAGTCATGCAAAATCATATGATAATGGTATGATAAGAAAATTAAGTTTTACTTTATGTTTAAATGAAGATTATGAAGGCGGAAATTTTAGTGTAAGTAGTCCACACCCTATAAGTGAAAAAACAAAAATAGAAACTATTGATAAACCTAAAAAAGGAACAATGATAGTTTTTCCTAGTTATACTTGGCACAAGGTTGATAAAGTAACAAGTGGTATTAGAAAAACTTTAGTAGGTTGGGTTGTGGGCAAAGAATGGTCTTAACAAAATACATTGTATTAGAAAAGAAAAACGAAGTATATCTAACGATAGACGCTGAAGATGGTATCCGTAGAGATATAGGAGAATACTTTACATTTGAGGTGCCTGGTTTTAAATTTATGCCACAATACCGTAATAGAGTATGGGACGGCAAAATAAGATTATATAACTATGCGTCAAAAACAATATACGCCGGTCTTTATCCTTATATTAATAAATGGTGTAAAGACAATAATATTCAAGTAGTAGATGGCACAAAAATAAAAGATGTAACAGTAGATGAACAGGCCGTTGAGGGTTTTATCAAGGCACTAAAGATACCATTTGCTGTTAGAGATTATCAAAAGGAGGCATTTATTCATGCGATTAAAAAATCTAGGTCTTTATTATTATCACCCACAGCTAGTGGAAAATCTCTTATTGTCTATCTTATTGCTAGGTTTAACCTGCTTAGGTTAAGAAGCAAGAAGAATAATAAGATACTAATAATAGTACCTACAACATCATTAGTAGAACAGTTAACAAAAGATTTTAAAGACTACGGTTGGGATAGTGAAAAAAATGTACATAAGATATATCAAGGCCATGAAAAAGATACAGATAAGAGAGTTATAATTTCCACATGGCAGTCAATTTATAATCTACCTAAAAAATGGTTTAAACAATTTGGTACAATAGTTGGTGATGAGGCACACTTATTTAAGGCAATGTCATTAACAAAAATTATGACAAAATTAGAAGATTGTAAGTATCGTTATGGTCTTACAGGTACTTTAGATGGTACTAAAACACATAAACTTGTATTAGAGGGTTTGTTTGGTACTGTAAATAAAGTAATATCAACAGCTGAGTTGCAAGATAAAAAACAACTTGCTGACTTGAAAATTTACGCTTTGATATTAGGTTATGATAATGGTAGTAGGCAGTTTGTAAACGGTCTAAACTATCAAGAAGAAATGGACTTTTTAGTATCACATGAAAAAAGAAATAAATTTATTGTAAATTTGGCGTCTAAATTACAAGGCAATACTTTGTGTTTATTTCAATATGTAGAAAAACACGGTAAAAATTTACATCAACAAATAAAGGAAAAAGCAGATGACAAACAAGTATTCTATGTTTACGGAGGAGTTGAAACCGAAGATAGAGAAACAATTAGAGAAGTTACCGAAAAGTCAGACAATGCTATCATTGTTGCTTCCTTCGGGACTTTCAGCACAGGCATTAATATACGGAATTTGCATAACATTATTTTTGCTAGTCCTTCTAAATCTCGCATAAGAAATTTACAATCAATTGGTCGTGGTTTAAGACTAAAAGACAACAAATCAAAAGCTACTTTATATGATATTGCAGATGATTTAACATATAAAGACAAAGAAAATTACACTCTAGCCCATTTTAGAGAAAGGATAAATATTTACAATGAAGAAGAATTTGATTATGAAATCCATAATGTGGACTTAACAAATGGAAAACATAAAGATAATTAAGTTAGAAAACGGAGATGATATTGTTTGTTCGTTCCCGAATGAACAGTTACCCGAATCACACGCATTATTAAGGATTACAAAACCCTTACAAATAAAATATATTCCACAACTAACACCTCAAGGATTTAGAGATTATGTTGCTATGGTAAAATGGGCGGCCTATACTAGCGACGCTGTTATTACCATACCAAAAACAAAAATTATGACTATAACAAATGCAACAAATGAAATGGCCAAATCATATGGTCAAGTAATTAAAAATTATGATGTAATAGATAAAGTGCCAGAAAAGGCACAAGGACTTGAATTTAAAAGAGAAAGATTGAGTGACCGACAAAATGAAGAAATTAATGAAATCTTTGATGAGTTTAAAGACGAAGACCCAACAATCCATTAATAATAAATTAGGTATAGGAGCTTTCCTCAACGGCGGACACCGTCCATTATATCCATTTTTTGGCAAGAGTCAAGCGTGGATGAAATACAACCCAACATTGACAAAAAAGGAGTTTTAGTGTATTATGGTGACCATGAATAAAAAAACAAAAACACAAAAAGAACACTATGTCAATAACAAGGAGTTTCTAGCTGCCATGATTGAATATAAGAAAGCAATCAAACAGGCAGAAAAGAAAAAACTAGAAAGGCCACCTGTTACTGATTACATAGGAAGTTGTTTTTTAAAGATAGCTAATCATCTATCATATAGACCAAACTTTATCAATTATACATTTAGAGATGATATGATAAGTGATGGTATAGAGAATTGTTTACAGTATTTGGATAACTTTAATCCAGAAAAATCTAATAATCCTTTTGCATATTTCACACAAATAATCTATTATGCTTTTGTTCGTAGAATACAGAAAGAAAAAAAACAAGTAACAATAAAACAAAAGTTAATAATGGAAGCTAATTATGATGACCTTACTTTGCAACCAGGTGAAGATAGAGATTTTAAAAATCAGTTTACAGAATTCTTACAAAAGAATACGGTCATAGACGAACCGGCGAAGAAAAAGAAAACAACTAAAAAGAAATCAAAACCAACCTTGGAATATTTTATTAATGAAAATAGCATTACTGAATGATACACACTTCGGTTGTCGTAATGATTCACCTGCTTTTATAGAATACCAAAACAAGTTTTATCAAGATATATTCTTTCCTTATCTAGTAGAGAATAATATTAAAACTTTGGTACATCTAGGTGATGTCGTTGATAGACGAAAGTTTATAAACCATAATACAGCTCATAATTTTAAGAAAGTATTTTGGAATAAGCTAGAAGAACTAAATATTGATACACATATAATAATAGGTAATCACGATACTTATTATAAAAATACAAACGAGGTAAATGCCTTACAAAATCTCAATATTAGTAAAGACGCTAAAATATATACTAGACCTGATACTGTTAACTTTGACGGTCTTGATATACTTTTTTTGCCTTGGATTTGTGATGATAACCATGATGATAGTATATATGCTATTGACAATTCTACCACAACTATCGCAATGGGTCATCTTGAAGTTAAAGGCTTTGAAATGCACAAAGGCCATTTTAACGACCAAGGATTAGAAAAAACACAATTTAATAAATTTGAAAAAGTATTATCTGGCCATTTTCATAAAAAATCAGATGATGGCCGTATCTATTATCTAGGCACACAATACGAAATTACATGGTCAGACTATAAATGCCCTAAAGGTTTTCATATATTTGATACAAATACAAGAGAACTAGAAAGGGTGCCTAATCCTATTAGAATGTTTAAAAAATTATATTATAACGATAAAGAAACAAATTATACAGATTTTGATATAACACCATTTAATAATACAAATGTTAAAATATTTGTTACTAACAAAACAGATGAAGATATGTTTAATAGATTAGTAGAAAGATTTTATAATACAATAAATGTACATGAGTTACAAATTGTAGAAGACCCAATTGATGTTGCTTCAACAGTTAGAAGTGATATATTAGAACAAGGCGAAGATACACTTACCTTTTTAGGTAACTATATTGACCAGGCCGAAACTGGCGAACTAGATAAAAATAAATTAAAAGAGTTTGCTAGAGATTTATATGGAGAGGCAAGTGAATAGAACAATAGAATATAAAAATATACCATTTGGCCCTTATGTTATGGCAACAATTGTGCCTGAAGATATAAGAAAAAGATTATTAAAAGACGCAAAAAAAGAATTGACAAGTTATCATAAAAGACTAGCTGGTCATCTTCATACACAATTAAAATATAATGATGAAACTACAAAATGGTTTTATGAACAATCAACACCTATATGGCGGGCTTATAGAGAGGGGTGGTCTAATTGGTCAGGATTAACTAATTATAGTTGTGAACTAAATGCTCACGACTTATGGGTAAACTTTATGAAACCTGGTGACTTTAATCCCGTTCATACTCATGGTGGTGATTATTCATTTGTAATATTTTTAGATGTACCAGAAAAAATTGTAGAAGAACAAAACGCCTTTGAGGGCACATCAGCTAAACCTGGTTCATTAATGTTTGAATTTACACAACAAGCAAAACCAAAATGGGCTATGACAGGTCAAACATATAGACCAAAAACAGGAGATATGATTATCTTTCCAGCATTATTACAACATTGGGTAGTGCCTTTTAAATCAAAATGCACCAGAATAAGTGTGTCTGGTAATCTTGAAGTAGTAAACAGAAAAAATTTGCCAAATGATTTCTTTTAAAAAAATACGATATAAAAACTTTTTATCTACTGGTAATATACCAATAGAAGTAGAATTAGATAAATCACATACTACATTAATTGTAGGTAGCAATGGTAGTGGTAAATCCACACTACTTGACGCATTATGTTATGCTCTATTTAATAAACCATTTAGAATTATTAAAAAAGACCAGATGGTCAACACTATTAATAATGGTGATACAATTGTTGAGGTAGAATTTGAAGTTGGTACAAAACAATATATGATAAGACGAGGTATAAAACCAAATCTATTTGAGATATATGAGAATGACAAGCTAATAAATCAAGACGCAAGCAATATAGATTATCAGAAATACCTAGAACAAAATATAATGAAATTAAATTACAGGTCATTTATTCAAGTAGTAATATTAGGTTCTTCATCATACGAGCCTTTTATGAAAATGAAACCAAGATATAGACGAGAAGTTGTTGAAGAAATCTTGGACATAAGAGTTTTTGGCCTAATGGACTTGATTTTGCGTTCTCAACAAAGTGATTTACAAAAAAGTTTAACGGAGGTGCGCCACCAATGTGAGTTAATAAAGACCAAGTATGAAACTGAAGCAAAACATCTAAAGTCTTTGGAAGACCAAGGGACAGACATCCAGACACATAAGCAAAAATTACTTAATAAAAATGATACAGATTCAGCTAATTATCAACAAAAGATACAGGAATTGAATGAGTCGATTGCTGTTCAAAAAGAAAAGGTAAAAGACAAGTTAAAAGTTGATATGAAATATGGTCAACTACAAAAATTAGAAACTAAAATAGAAACTAATTTAAACTCTCATAGAAAAACATTACAATTTTTTAAAGACAATGATAGTTGTCCTACTTGCACACAACCTATTGATAAAGAATTTAAGGAGTCCAAATGCAATCACGAGCATACAACAATTTCAAAATTAGAGAAAGGGCTATCGCAGCTCGTAGAAGAATTAACCCGCCAGGAAGAGAGAGTGGTGGAAATGGGCAGAATATCGAACAAGATACAAGACATGACCGTAGAGATAGCCAAGATAAACACATCACTAGAGAATATAAAAAAACATAGTGACCAAATACATCAAGACATATCTATGGCACAAAATAATGACATTGAAAGTATAAAGATTGAACTAGAAAATATGCAAGGTCAACTAAAGGTGGCTGAAGACGAATTAAATAAAGTAACAGAAAATAAAAAATATGTAGATGTATTAAGAGAGATACTAAACGACAAAGGTGCTAAGGCACAAATTATTAAGAAGTATCTACCAATTATGAATCAGTTAATTAATCAACATTTACAATCTATGGACTTTTATGTTAACTTTAATTTAGATGAAGAATTTAACGAAACAATAAAAAGTAGATTTAGAGATACATTTAATTACAATAGTTTTAGTGAGGGCGAGAAAATGAGAATTGACTTGGCCTTACTTTTTACTTGGCGACAGATTGCTAAGATGAAAAATAGTACAAATACAAACTTATTAATGTTAGATGAAATATTTGATAGTAGTTTAGATGGTCAAGGTATGGACGACTTCTTTAAAATTATCAAACAGTTTGAAAATGAAAACATCTTTATTATATCTCATAAAGGCGATATATTATTTGACAAGTTTACCAATATTATTAAGTATGAAAAATATAAGAACTTTACGAGGTTACAACAAACATGAAAGAACTAAAATTAATACCACCAACAGACCCTAGAGTTAACAATGCAATAGCACCATTTGTTGACGATATGTTAAAAGACGAAGATATAAAAGATAGACAAGAATTATCAGACGCAATGTTTGAATCAATGAGCAAATACGGTGGCATTGGTTTATCAGCTAATCAAGTAGGTTTACCTTTTAATATGTTTGTTATAGGTGGTCATCCATCAATTGAAAAAGGATTAAAGATGACCTGTTTCAACCCTATGATAGTATCAGCTAGTGAGGAAACTGTTAGAATGAAAGAGGGTTGTTTAACTTTCCCATTTATATTTTTAGATATAGAAAGACCAAGAAAAGTAGTTGTAAAATATACAGACAATAAAGGTGATTTACAAGAAGCACATCTTGACGGAATGATGAGTCGTATATTTCAACATGAATATGACCATATGTTAGGTAGAAACTTTACAGAAAAAGTAAGTAAGTTTAAGTTAAAAAGAGCCATGGAAAAAAGAGATAAAATGCTAAAAAAGATAGATAAATCAAACAAGGCTTGACTTTTATAATACTTTCAAGTAGGATAGATATATTATGACATATGCGTGGAAAAAAGGTATGACTATTGACCAGCAATGGGAAAGCTGGCAAGACCATAATCCAATAGATAAAATAGAAGCAGTTGATACAGATACCTTAAAAGAGGCACTTATCAAAGACTTATCATTTGTATCTAAAATGGATGTAAAAGAATATACGCTATATCAAAAATGGTGTGAAGTACACGACAAATATCCAACAGTAGAAACAAACAGTTTTTTTGACGATAAACCAGCATTGGTAAATCCTGAACAAGGTGCATTACTGGCTGAGATTAGAAATAACTTTTGGTTGCCTGAAGACCAAGAAGAATATCTTGATTTAGAACCAGAATTATTATGGACAGATGGTGATGAGGTAAAATCTATAACTGGTAGTAAAATGCCAGCTATCTGGAATGGTATGAGAACTTTCTTGTCTACCATGAAAAACAATAGTAATATTGGTAGAAATCTAAACTTCTTAATTAGAGATAAAAAGACAGAGAAATTATTAGGCGTAACTTGTATGAGTAGTGATTTCCTAGACCTCACACCTAGAGATGAATACATTGGTTGGGAAAGAGAAGCTAAGACGCAAAGAATGATTAATCATACTTGCATTGGTAGTACAATAGTACCAATACAGCCGCTTGGATACAACCTGGTTGGCGGGAAACTGCTAGCCTTACTATGTTTGAGTAGAACTGTCGAGGATACCTGGGAACATCAATATAAAGACAAATTGGTTGGTGTTACGACTACAAGTTTATATGGTAAAACAAAAGAGATACCATTATCACAATACGATAGATTAAAATACTGGAAGAAAATGGGTTGGACTGCTGGCTCTGTATCATATGAACCACTAAAACCAACTAGATATATGATACAAAACTGGTTGAAAAAGAACCACACATACAAATACTTTGAATGGTATGTAGCTAAAAAAGATACTGGTCAACCACATAAAAGAGACCATAGAAATAGAAGTCATACATTTACCTATAATCAGTTAGGTATAGATAAAAGTTTAATTAAGTCCGAACACGCTAGAGGTATATATTTTGGTGAGTTATTTAATAATACTAAAGAGTTTTTACGAGAAGAAATAAACCCTTTACAATTAGATAGAAAGTTTGATAATTCAGTTGAAGCGTTGACAGACATATGGAAAAACAAATATGCCAAGAAAAGATTGGCTAGTTTGAAGAAACAGGATAGAGTATCTAATGAAACTCATTTTTATGACGATATTATTTACATGACCTGGGAACAATGCAAATCAAAATATTTACCACAAGTAGGGAGGTAACTCAAAATGAACGGACAACTAGAACTAGAATTAGGTATTAGAACTAACGAAACACATAAATACAATCGAATAAGCGACCTTGATATGTACCAACAGGTTGCAAAAACAACGGCAATATATCCGAGAGAACAGGCCATTATTTACCCGACATTGGGGCTGACCGGTGAAGCAGGTGAAGTTGCAAATAAAGTAAAGAAGATAATAAGAGATGGCACAAATAAGAATAATGAGAATCTGGTTCAAGAGATATCCGCTGAAATTGGCGACTGCCTGTGGTATATTAGTGTATTGGCTGATGATATTGGCGTTAAGCTTTCCGACATTGCTAACAGTAATTTAGAAAAATTAGAGAATCGCAAGAAAAAAGGCACAATCCATGGCTCTGGAGATGACCGATAGCTGCGTCAGGAGTGTACAATTCTAGTACAACCGCCGGAAACCCTTACCTGGCAACGAAAAAAAAATTAAAAAAAAGCGCTTTTTACGCTTGACTTTTACGAATCTTTCCTTTAGGATGGATTTATATGATGAAAAAGGACACTAACACTATGAATTTAGAAGTCAAATCTAATCTAGCAAAATTACTTGCTACAGAAAATATTACAATTCAACACAACAATGTTAAGACAGCTTCTTTTGATGTAAAGAACAGAGTCTTAACTCTTCCTATATTTAAACAAAAATCTGGTGATGTTTATGATATGTTAATCGCCCATGAGTGTGCTCATGCTTTATATACTCCTTATGAGCAATGGGAAGGCATTACAGATAAAGAATTAAGGTCTTATGTTAATGTTATTGAAGACACTAGAATTGACAAATTAATTCAGAAAAAATATCCTGGTGTAGTTAATAATTACATTAATGGTTTTGATATATTAGAAAAACAAAATTTCTTTGGTATTAATGGTAAAGATATCAATAAAGATTTTATGATTATTGACAAAATTAATTTAAGGTCAAAATCATTAAACAGATTACCGTTCATGTTTGCTCCTAAAGATAACGAGTGGTTGGCTAAAGTTGATGATGTGAAAACTTTTGATGATGTATTAACTTTAGCCAAAGAAATGTTAAATTGGCAAAAAGACCAAGTTGAGCAACTTAAAAAATTACCTGATTTTGATAATGTTTCAGTTGTAAAAAATTATGATTTAGGTGATGACGAAGATGATTTTGATGATGAAGATTCAGATAACGGTCAAGGCGACAATTCAGATGTAGAACAAAATGATGATGACGCTGATGAAAAAAATGACTTCAATAACTTTGGTGACCAAGAGGCTGATGATGAAAAAGATAGTAAACAATCTGGTCAATCTAAACAAGGTGAAGAAGAAAAAGAAGAATCAAAAGGTGAACCTGATAGTTATGCTAAAGGCGCTGGTGGCGACCCTAAACCAAAATTATTAAAAGCAATTACAGATGATTCATTTACACAAAAAACAGAATCATTGTTAGATGATAGTAATAAAGGTTACAGATATGGTAAGTTACCAACACCAAATCTTGGTAAAGACGGTGCATTAACAAGTTATAAAACTTGGTTAAAAGATATGGCTGATTACAGAGTTAAACAAAGACAGTATAATAATATTTCTTTATATGATACTTACCTTGATAGTCAGTATAAAAAGTTTATGAATGAAAACAAGAAAACTGTTATGTATCTTGTTAAAGAATTTGAAATGAAAAAATCTGCTCAAGCATATAAAAGAGCACAAACTAATAAAACTGGTATTATTGACCCTTTAAAATTACCAACTTACAAATATAACGAAGACATATTTAAAAAGTTAACAATTATACCTGACGGTAAAAACCATGGTATGATGATGTTATTAGATTGGTCTGGTTCTATGAGTGATGTATTATTTAATACTGTAAAACAATTAATCAACCTTGTAGAATTTTGTAGAAAAGTTAATATACCTTATGAGGTTTATTTCTTTACAAGTGAAAGAGATAGATGGTCAGATGATAAAAAAACAGAAATTAAAGCATGGTCAAAAAATGCTGGTGAGTATGCTTTAGATGATTTTCATTTAGTAAATTGTTTAAGCCATAGAATGAATAAAAAACAGGCTGACCTTGCTCTTAAAATGATGTTTCATATGGGTATGTATTTTGATAATAGATATGTTTCAAGAAGAAATACATTTGAAGACCATGATACTTTTGAAGCACAACAAAATAACTGGGGTATCCCTAGTAAATACTATCTTGGTAATACACCTCTTAATGAGTCTTTAATTTATCTTAACAAATTAATACCAATGTATAAAGAAAAATATGGTATTGAGAAGTTAACCTTTATTACTCTTACAGATGGTTCTGGTAATTACCCTAGAACTGATATAATTGGTGAAAATAGAGGTGATAGAGATTATGATAAAACAGATATTTTTGATATTGAGGGTAATAAGTTTGGTGAGAGAAGAAATATTACAAGCAATTTATTAAATCACATCAAGAAAAAAGATGTTAATGTAATTGGTTTCTATATTGTAAAAAGAGTTAGAAGGTGGGATATTGAAAAATATATCGAAAACTATAAAGATTACTCAGATAAGATTTCTAAGTACAATGCAATGAGAAAGCAGATGACTAAAGATAAGGCAATAGCTGTTGACGCTGATGGTTATAACAAATACTTTATTCTTGATGGTAAAAAATTAGATGTTGAGAACTTTGATATGACTAATGTACAAGTTAAAAAAGGAACTGCTTCTGAACTAAAAAGAATCTTTGGTAATTCTATGAAGAATCGACTAGTTTCCAGAGTGGTTTTAAACAAGTTTATCCAGGAGGTTGCATAATCATGCTCGGTAACCCTTACCTGGTAACAAAAAAAAGAGGGTTGCCAAATGCGATATTTTCCTTTAGGATGGTATCATAATTAAAAAAATGAAAGGACGAAAAAACACTATGTTAAACACTAAACAACAAGAATTCGTTGACTATGCTGTTAAAAAGTTTGGTACAAACGAATTATCGGTGTCGCAATTAAAAGACGCCAACAAACATTTTGGTTGCAAGTATGCTCCACAATGGTTGATTAAGAATGCTGACTATAAAGTTGGTAAATCAATGTTTAAGTTACCTACTGAATCAAGTATGGTATCTAATACTAAAATCTCTAATGTAAAATCAGGCGAAGCTGAAAAAGTTTTGACTACAAAGGCACCTGAAACTGAAACAAAATCAGAAGCTGCTTATGTAGTATCATCTTTGACAGGCGATATTGTGCCTAAAAAAGACCCGGTGTTTGTATCATTTGGTAATTATCCAGATGTTAAATCAATCATCAAGTCTAAAATGTTTTATCCTGTTTTTATCACAGGTCTTTCTGGTAACGGTAAGACTATGGGTGTTACCCAAGCGTGTGCTGAAAACAAAAGAGAACTTATCAGAGTTAATATTACAATTGAAACTGATGAAGACGACCTTTTAGGTGGTTATAGATTAAAAGACGGCCAAACTGTATGGCAGAATGGTCCTGTAATCGAAGCCATGGAAAGAGGCGCTGTTCTTTTACTTGATGAGATTGACTTAGCAAGTAATAAAATTATGTGTTTACAACCAATCTTAGAAGGTTCTGGTATCTTTGTTAAAAAGATTAACAGATTTGTAAAACCTGCTAATGGTTTCAATGTTGTTGCTACTGCCAATACTAAAGGTCAAGGTAGTGATGACGGTAAATTTATCGGTACTAATGTTCTTAATGAGGCATTTCTTGAAAGATTTCCTATTACTTTTGAACAAAGTTATCCAAAACCAAGTGTTGAAGAAAAAATCTTGGTGTCAACTTACAAACAAGCGTCTGGTAAATCAGACCAAGATTTTTGTAAGAAGTTGGTAACTTGGGCTGATGTAATCAGAAAAACCTACTTTGATGGTGGTGTTGATGAGATTATATCTACAAGAAGATTAGTCCACATTATCCAAGCGTATGCTATCTTTGGTAAAAAGATGAAAGCGGTTGAAGTCTGTACTAACAGATTTGATAATGATACAAAGAATTCATTTATTGAATTATACACTAAAGTGGATGCTGGTGCAACTGCCGAGCAGATTGCTGAACAGCAAAGACAAAGTGATATTGATTCACAAATGGATGACAATGATAGTGAGTCAGATGATGACCAAGATGTCAACATCTAAATCTATCAATCATAGTGTAAGTCCTAGGCAGGGGAGTAGTGTCCCCTGCCGTTTTACACTAGGTAAGGAGGTAATATAATTGAGTATAACTGTAACCGTTAGAAATAATAATTTAGAACAAGCCATGCGTGTACTAAAAAGAAAAGTACAAAAGGAAGGCATTGTAAAAGAATTAAGAGACCGTCAGTTTTATAAAAAGCCGTCTGAAATCAGACAAGAAAAAATTAAACAGGCTCGTAAAAACTGGTTGAAAAAACAAAAGAAGTTGGAAAAGATTCGTGGATTTTAGAGTTTCCTACGCTGTGAAGTGTTATATATATTATGCTGGCTGTTCGTAAGTCCAGTAGCGTAGGGATTACCGACACCCATAAAATTGTCGGGGTCGCAGGAGTTTGGCATAAGCCTCGGTGGTCTCCTCAAAATCAAAACCACCGCCATTATTTCTAGGTACTCTTACGAAGCATTGTCCTAGGACGGATAGAGTACCTTGAAATACTGGCTCATTGGCCTTCGTAGCGCCGAGT
>VTLG01000120.1_pt1 | contig 25149 bp, 39 predicted proteins | sample 4694571 | NCBI WGS metagenome assembly VTLG01 (sample SAMN12604809, study PRJNA352737) | marine metagenome | biome: ENVO:00000447; feature: ENVO:00000209|ENVO:00000569|ENVO:01000036; material: ENVO:00002151; isolation source: viral sequences binned using virsorter ...
TCAAAGAGGTCAACATCGTAGCCGATCAGGTGAAGAAGAAAGATTACCAATATAAGTGCGCGGACCAACCCATCTGCAACTTCTGCAACAAGGACCTCTGCCGGACACGGCGTCACGGCGTAGGTGGCGGGACGAACACGCCGACAGTTGCAAACCTCCGCAAGTATGACAGTGAACCGCCGCTCTGGTTCCTAGATGTCAACGGATCGCCTGTTGAGTTAGACACGGAGGCACTACAGAAACAACCGCGCTTTCAAATACTCTGCATGGAGCAGATAAATTTCATGCCGCGCACCATGGCTAAACAAGCCTGGGAGGCGGGCATCAACAACCTCCTTAGTCAGATGATTGAGACTGAGGGTGCGGTCATTTCGACGCCAGAGGATACTAGTCTTCGCGGCCAGTTCTACGACTTGCTTGAGGAGTTCTCGACGCACATGCAAACGGCGGTTGACAAAGAAGAGATACTGCTTCGCCGCCCATGGACCGATCCCGAGGACAATCGCACGTACTTCCGGTTGAAAGATTTTGAGGCTTTTCTCAAGCGTAACAAGTTCTTTGAGTACAAGAGTAACAAGATAGCTCAAAGGCTACGCGACATGGACGGCAGAGCGGAACAGTTTCGCATCAAAGGCCGCACGGTTCGCTGCTGGTCGATACCGGCTTTCGCCAAAATTGAAGAAGAGTTCAGTTCTAAGTTTGAAGACGACGACGTGCCGTTTTAGGAGACGAAATGACCATACCCAGTTACAACCCTTTTTATTACCGGCCCCTACCCGACGAGATCACAATAGGTGAGAGCGATATTGAAGGACTTGGCGTATTCGCCACGGAAGACATAGCCAAGGGTGCAGACCTTGGCATGACGCATGTCAACGTACCTCAGTTTAACGGCTTGATCAGAACACCTCTTGGTGGGTTCTTGAATCATAACGAACAAGCTAATTGCGTCTTAGAACTTATTCACGATTGGGATGACTGTCAGATATATCACTGCATGACCACTCGTAAGATCTCAGAGGGTGAAGAACTTACCCTGGAATATCATAACTAAGTAATTGCAATGTTTAGATATTTTGGACCTCCTGGAACCGGAAAGACAACCACCCTACTCAATCAAGTAGATGGGTTGCTTGCCAACGGAACGTCACCCACTGAAATCGGCTACTTCGCGTTTACTCGAAAGGCCGCACATGAGGCTAGGGATCGTGCCGTATCACGGTTCAATCTAGACCCAGAGAAAGATTTTCTTTACTTCCGTACATTACACAGTTTGGCGTTTTTGTTGCTGGGGATGAACAACGCTGAGATCCTTACAGAGGATAAGCTCAAGAAGTTTGGTAAGGCGGTAGGCGTAGACTTGTCAACGAACAACGAGACTGTGCAAGACGAAGGCTTCTCCATTCTGAGATCGAACCATCCCATCATGCGCTGCATGGATCTAGCGCGGAACACGCTCCAAGGTCCAGAACACGCCTACAAGTTTTGTGATCTCCCTATGCCGTTTTACGAATTTGAACACCTGTACAAAGAATACAACCGGTTCAAGACCGTCAACGGCTTGCGCGATTTTACCGACATGATGGTGGAGCTTGCGGCCAGCCCGCAACTTGTGCCGAACCTAAAAGTCGTTTTTCTGGACGAGGCTCAAGACCTGACGCCATTGCAGTGGCAGGTGGCTAAGATTCTAAATGACAATAGTGATCGCATGTTTGTTGCTGGCGACGACGACCAGGGAATCTACCGCTGGGCCGGGGCCGACATAGACCAGTTTATCAACCTGTCGAGTGGCTCTGAAGTCTTAGAGCAGTCTTACCGCATACCTAGATCCGTACACAGTTTGGCGGATCGCGTATCCAGGAGGATTACGCACCGGCAGAAAAAGGTCTGGAACCCACGTAAGCAAGAGGGGTCCGTGTCCCGCATTTACGATCCTCAGAACTTTGACTTTAGCGCCGAGGGCTCTTGGTTAGTTATGGCGCAAGCTAATTACATGCTCGACGGCATTGCCGCAGAGATGAAATCCACCGGTCAGTTTTTTGAACGGTACAATCAACCATCATTAGGTCAGCGAGTACGAGACGCAATTAGTTCTTGGAACTTCCTACATACGCATGACGGCCACGAAATATCCCTGCGCGATGCACAGAATTTATACCGCCATATATCCAGCGGTGAGGGTAAGCTCCAGCGCGGTGCAAAGAAGATGTTGGACGGTGCGAATGATCAGGACATGTTTAGCCTGTCCGTTCTCAAAGAATATTTTGGTTTGCAAGTGCCGGACACAACCTGGGACGTGGCGCTGGACCGAATACGCGACGAGGACCGGGCGTACATCACGGCGCTGCTCAACAGAGGCGTTGATATCTTCCGCAAGCCAAAGATCAAGTTGTCCACGATCCACGGGTCAAAAGGTGGTGAGGCCGACAACGTGCTTCTGTACCTGGACCTGTCGGGCAAGGCGCTACAAGAAATGGAGCGCAACCCGGACGATGCTTATCGCGTACTATATGTAGGAATAACGAGGACAAAAGAAAATTTAGTATTGAAGATGCCGGAAGATCAGCAAAGAGGATGGTCAATATGAAGGGTTCTTTGGAGTCACGGCGCATTGCCGCCCTGCGCGAGGCGTTGACAGAGATACGTGATATTGCGGCTATCAGTGAGGGCGTGGAGTTCTACGCCATGTTGGCAAACAAGGCGCTTGAGGAGGATGATAAGAGAAATGAAGAGCATAGATCTTAGGGTCATCGTTGAAAGCCCGTATCGGCCTAACCCTCACCGATATGATTTAGAGATGGAGTTGCAGGAAAACCTGGAGTACGCCAGACGTTGCATGTCTCATTCAATCGACATGGGCGAATCACCGTTCCTGTCGCACCTTTTGTATACGCAAGTCCTTGACGACAAGAGATCTGAAGAGCGGGAAATGGGTATGTTCCTCGCGAGGTCCTGGTACGACGTGGCCGACATGTGCGCCGTCTATACGGACAAGGGCGTCAGCGAAGGCATGAAGAAGGGCATTGAATATGCTCGTTATGTAGGAATTCCAGTAGAGGAGAGGTCACTTTATGAAGGCGAAGACGATTTTGGGTGAAGCCATCAAGCTTGTTGGTGGTGACCGAAAAGATACGCACGGAAGCATGGCAGAGAACCATGAGAACATAGCTCGTCTATGGAATGGATATCTGTGGAACGTCGATACGTTAACTGGGGCCGACGTTGCTAACATGATGGAGCTACTGAAAGTAGCCAGACGTAAACTGGGCTCGTTCAATAAGGACGATTACGTGGATGGCGCGGGATATTCCGCTGTATCCTTTGAATGCAAACTAGCGGAGATGACCGTTGAAGACGAACATGAAGAAGCCAAAGTGGGGCGTAAGAACTGAGTGGGTTCCCGTTGACGACCTACCCGTGACGCCTCGCGACATAAAAGAAATAGCCATCGACCTTGAGACTAAGGACCCAAGGCTCAAGAGCCACGGTCCTGGGTGGGCAACCGGCCACGGCGACGTGGTCGGCATAGCCGTGTCTTACGACGGCTTTACCGCATACCTTCCCTTTGGGCATGAAGGTGGTGGTAACCTTGACCGGGGCATCGTCCTCAAATGGTTTGAGAAGGAAATCGCCAAGCATCCTTCTGACAAAATATTCTATAACGCCGCCTACGACGTAGGCTGGTTAGGCCGTCTGGGCGTCAAACTTGAAGGCCGCATCCTCGACGCGATGTTGGCCGCGCCTCTGTTAAACGAAAACCGGTTCAGCTACTCGCTCAACGCAGTGGCCTACGACTACATGGGCGAGATGAAATCCGAAGCGGCACTCAGAGAGGCGGCGCAGGAATTTGGAGTAGACCCCAAGGGTGAACTGTACAAGTTGCCCGCCACGTTCGTTGGTGAGTATGCGGAAGCCGACGCACGGCTCACGCTCCAGCTTTGGCAGACGTTTAAGTCTGAGCTTTCCAAAGAAGATTTATGGCAGGTGTTTGACCTGGAGACGGAGGTCCTACCGCTATGCATAGAAATGACTAGGCGCGGCGTCAGGGTAGACCTTGATCAGGCTGAGAGGCTCAAACAGGATCTCCTCAAAGAAGTGAAGAAGATCCTGTCCGGGATTAAGAAGGAGACAGGAATAAGTATAGAGCTTTGGGCTGCGGCGTCCATTGCAAAAGTGTTTGATAAACTGGCGATACCTTACGGACGCACTAAGACGGGACTGCCGTCCTTTACTAAAAACTTCCTGTCTCAGCATGAACATCCCATAGCTCAACAGATCGCAGAGGCAAGAGAGTACGACAAAATCGGTAATACGTTCCTGTCCAGCATCTTTCGCTACGCCGAGAAGGATCGCATTCACGGTCACATAAACCAGTTACGGAGCGAAGGCGGCGGGACCGTATCGGGCCGCATAAGCATGTCCAACCCAAACCTCCAGCAGATCCCCGCTCGGAACCCTGACATGGCGCGGAAGATACGAGGCCTGTTCTTACCAGAAGAAGGTGAGCAGTGGGCGTCCATGGACTTCGATCAGCAAGAGCCACGTATCCTGGTCCACTTCTCAAGCCTCACGAACAAAGGCCTGACCGGATCCGATGTTTTTGTTGACGCATATAAAACAAAGCAAAACACTGACTTCCATCAGATGGTTGCCGACATTGCCGACATACCTCGGAAACAAGCGAAGACCATTAACCTCGGCATCATGTACGGCATGGGGCAGACCAAGTTGGCGGAGCAACTAGACGTGTCCACGGATGAGGCTAAACGGCTCATGCGCCAATACCATGACGACGTGCCGTTCGTCAAAGAGCTTATGGATGCAGTGCAGCGTAAAGTTTCGCACCGCGACAAAGGCGGGTTCGTAAGGTCCTTGCTTGGCCGCAAATGCCGCTTCGATCTGTGGGAGCCTAACCTGTTCGTTTCGTCCAAGGCGTTACCAAAAGAGGAAGCGCACATAGAGTACGGCGACAACATCAAACGCGCCTATACCTACAAGGCATTAAACAGATTGATTCAGTCCAGTGCCGCAGACCAAACCAAGGCGTCGATGGCTGCAATACACAAAGAGAAGGGAAAGATTCCTCTTGTCCAGATCCACGATGAACTGGCCTTCTCCGTAGCCGACAAGAAGGAAGCCCGAGAACTTTGCGATGTCATGCAGAATTCCGTCGAACTACAGGTTCCGACGCCGTGCGACATATCGCTAGGTCCGAACTGGGGAGACTTGACGAAAGAAGATTTATCCGATACTGTCCCATAACATTCACTGAGGTCGAAACCATGGATACGGAAAAATGGAAAAGTGTGGTCATACCGATCAAGACCTACGAGATCTTGAAGAAGATGGCCGAGCGCGAACACCGGACGTTGTCTGGTCAGTTTACGTTCATGATTGAAAAAATAACAAATGAGGAGAAGGAGATCACAAAATGACTCCGATCTTAGCGACGGCGGCATTTTACACGGTGGTGCTTCTGTATGCCGCTTTTACCGGCTGAAAAGTTTGACGTAATCTACGCCGACCCTCCCTGGACGTTCCGCACCTGGAGCAACGAGGGAAAGGATCGCTCACCCGAGAAACATTACGACTGCATGAGCCTTGCAGACATCCGTGCGCTTCCTGTTTCTGACATAGCTGCCGGGAACTGCGCTCTATTTTTGTGGGTGACGGATCCCTTGTTACCGGAGGGTCTCAAGCTTATGGAAGCGTGGGGCTTCAAGTTTAAAACGATAGCCTTCGTCTGGGCTAAACTCAATAAGAGCGCACCACCTATGTTATGGACAGAAAGCGATTTCTTCACGGGCCTCGGCTACTGGACCAGGGCTAACCCGGAGCTTTGCCTCCTGGGTACGCGCGGCAAACCCAAGCGCGTATCTAAATCCGTCCGTCGTCTTGTCGTATCACCCAGGCGGGAGCATTCCAGAAAGCCTGACGAGATTGCAGAAAAGATTGATGACCTGATGGGACGTGATACATCTAAGATAGAATTATTTGCTAGAACAGGTAGGACAGGCTGGACGACATGGGGAAACGACGTTGCCAAATTCGATTAATTGTTTTAGAAAAGATTATCCATAGAAGTGCGCGTTATTCGGAATCCCCTGGCTCTTCGTTTGTTGACTCCTTTCGCAGAGTTTTTAACGCGCATCACCTCCCCGGAGGTGGAAGATTACCTCCCTGTGTCTTCTACCTCCGGGACTCCCTTAAATAAGTGTTCTATATGTGACTGCGACTTCGACGTTGAAGAAGAGGGCGGCATCCTTGGTTATTTTGGTATATGCCCTGTAAGCTTCTGTCCGGGGTGTACGTCATCAATTTTTGACATGGTGCAACAGCATTGTGACTATTGTTCAAACGATGATGAAGACCTTCCTTTAATAAACTAGTTGACAACTCCTATACTATCCCATATGTATGGGATCAATTCAACAGGAGGATTCGTCAATGTCAGATATTAACTTGCTGGAAGAGTTCTTTCAGAACATCCGCATGGTAAATCAAATGGGCCGGGTAGCGCGGTGCGAGAGTGCCGCCGCACGGGCCAATGACCCAGAGTTCAAACGCATCTGGACGGAGAAGGCCGACGCCATCCGTGAGACCTACAAGACGGAGATCAACTGATGATTTCCCCAGGTTGGTACAAGGACATGCTCGACGCTTTTCATCGACGCTTTGAAGTTAAAGAAAAGGGCGAATACGGTGCAACCGACGCTCTTCTCAATAAGAGCCGTGGCTTTACGTTAGGCGACATGGAGCGGTTGTTCGACAACCCCACCGCCTACTGGCCTCTACCAATCACATGCCCGAGATGCAAGAATAGTTTAGATGTTGAAAATCTAAGCTGGGACACGTTTGTCTGCACGTCTTGCAAAGCCGAAGTAGAGCGCGGCGACTGGATTTTGAAAGGATTTGAAAAGTGAACAGAGGATGGGAAGAAGTGCGCGACGGCTACCGTTATGAGAACGGCTATAAGGTTGTCTTGAACGGGCCAAAAGGGGGCTGGTGGGTGCCAATGACGCCCGAAGGCAACCGCATCAAGCGAGACGGGCGCGTCGTTCATTTTGGCAGCGAAACAAAAGCCAAAGCATTTGTCGAGGACATACAAAAGCAGTCTTTGCTTCTGCATTTCTTGGAGGAGCAATTCAACTCCATACTTGAAAAAATAGACCTTTTAAAGTCTTTGCGTGGCCCAGATCCTTCACAGGCTCAACATCAGGAAGAGAGAATTCGATACCTTGAAGAACAAGCTGCCGCCCTGGATGAAAAAATTTATCGGATGGAGATAGAACGATGATCGCACTCGTATTGATACCCGTCATTTTGCTCGGCGTGGACAACGCCGACTTTTTTGAACAAGCCGCCAAGGAACGCGAACAAGGCTACACTTGGCACTATACGGGCAAGCAGGAGCTTGACCCACGGTCCAAGGCCATCCCAATCCAATGCATGGACGGCGATAAGCCCTGCGGCGAACCCTTCATTCTCTGGAAGCTAAAGAAATGAGAGGCCTCTGGGAAACGTTCGTCATGTGGGTGCGCGGATACCATCGTATCGCGCCCCGGCATACGCCAAAGATCGAACCGAAAGGAATTACCGCTTGGACCAGCGACGGCAGAAATGTCGTCACGCTCCATGGTCCAGCGAAACCCGACCAGTTGGTCACATGGAAAGAAGGAGACGACGATGCCTAGTTTTACAGTGTTGAGGCCTGATGGCGTGAAGGTGGACATCACCGACAACATCAAAAATGCGCTTGGCGAGGACGACGTTCGCGAAGCCGTTGTTGGTGCGTTCAAGAAGCCCGTACCAGGGTCCAGTAATGCCGCCATCCGGCGGGAGAAGAAACTGAAAGAAGCGCGGGCCAAGTGATGTTCACGCTTCTGCGATATAAGGAACCGGACCCTGACGTGTATCGTCAGGGCTTCCGGCCCCTGCCCAAGAAGAATCCATACAAAAGCAGCCTCTGCTTGAAGTATGAGGAAGAATCAGAAATGCAAATTGTCAACGCACCCAAGAGCGTGGACATATACGTTTAAGGAGTCAGACTGATGTCATATTTTCAATATAAATTTGAAGTCTATATAGACTATGAAGACGGGGAACCAGAATATGCGCCGGGGAAAGGGACCAAGAAGAGGATTCTAAAGTACATAAAAGATGCTCTTGAAGCCCACAAAGAAAACTATGATTTTGTTGAGTTTGATGAAAATTATTTAGGGTACATCCAGGTAAAGTCTGTAATCGACGACTATAAGCCTGGACCATATACTTAAAATGGATTTTGAACCAATGAGTGAAATTATTAAAACACCACCGCTACCGGAAGCCGTCCGGGAGCGACTTATACGAGAGGCGTCAAACCACCTCAGTCGCATGAAGCCTGGGGAGAAAAGCCTACGCGCCCTGTGCCATGCCTTTCTTGCCAAGCATGTGGTAAAATAAAGTGACTTGACAACCTCTTCTGTATGGGATAAGTCTTATACAGTTAAAGGGAGAAAGTTACATGAATAGATATTACGTCGAAACGATGGTTAATCTTCCAGAACCAAGTGTCTCTGGAAAAGTGGCCGCAAGGGTTTATCATTACATTCACGCTTATAGCGAAGAGCAAGTTCGCGAAATGTTTAAGGAATGCAAGATACTGGAAATCTTTGATCACACCTCTTGTGACGTTGCAGAAGGTGAGCTTATCGTCAAATCCAGGCAAGAATACAATCATCTCCTCGTAGATGACGACGCCACGGAAAGATACAATCCTTACAGCGAAGAGCAAAACAATCTTCTTGCGAATTCCAAAAGCCGTAAATTCCAACGAGAAAATCTTTTAAATGACTGAACCTATGACATGCCCTTGGTGCGGCCAATGGACCCGATTGGAGATGGTCAGGGCGCACCTTGAATGTCCTGTATGCAGACGTGTTGTCTACGACTGCTGCGATGGGGAGAAAGCAGGTGAAGAGACTACTACTTCTGGCTGCACTACTGATTCCGAATGAAGCCCAGGCAGACCCACAAACGTGCATGGCCGAGGCCATGTACTTTGAAGCGCGTGGCGAAGGCTGGCGGGGAATGCTGGCCGTGGGCGTCGTCATCCGCAATCGCGTCGATCACCCAGGCTACCCGCCAACCGTATGCGGCGTCGTCCGCCAGGGCCGTCTCAGCGATGGCCTTTTACGGAAGTGGCAATGCCAGTTCACTTTTTATTGTGACGGCAAGCCCGAAGATCCAGAGGACCGCGCTGCATGGTCCATGGCTCAAAGCCTGTCTACGATTGTTATCGAAGGTCAGGTCATGCTCACCGGCATGGAAGGCGTTACGCACTACCACACAACCAGCGTCCAGCCCCCATGGGCCAAACAGTTTGCAGCTAGACGGCGCATAGGGAGCCACATTTTTTATGGACCGAAGTGAGGAATGCCAACGCTGCGGCGGGCTAGAGGATTTTTTGTATCAGATAGGGAAAACGAAATATTACTACTGTTTTGGATGCCAGATTGAGCGGCGGATTACAGAGACGCCGGATGGCATCGAACAACGGTTTACTGAGCAAGACCGAACGTGTCCTGTAGCAGGGACTAGTCAGCAGACCAACTGCGATGATGAGAAGTGAGGTAGCACTCATAAACAAAGGACTCACACTGGATAGTGTCGGCTACTGAAGTCGTTAGAGGGGGCGCGAGAGTACCCTAGCGAGAAAGGGATTTAGAAATCGTGTTCCCCTCACCAGCACTAAAATTCCGTTCCTGTTACGTTCTGTTCCCGATTCGTTCCAAAGTTATCCACAGAAAAGTGAAAGTTATCCACAACTTTTTTTGGTTTGTTAACCTTTTGTTAACCTTTATATGCGATAATTCTTATAGTTAAAGAGCGGCGGACCCAACCGCCTGCCCGCTATTTTACATTGTGAATATGTCAAACCCTTTGAGTGAGCCCGTGGCCTCTTGAGATCAGGAAAGAGACATGACTGACAAAGAGAAACTCAAAGTCGCGAAATTGATGGCTCGCTTCACTAAAGAGCTAGAGTTCCGTGACGCTGCGTTCATACGCAGAAACTGGTTGTCAACGGCGGGCACCGCTTCTTGGCAAAAAGAAGAGGAGCGCCGCATTAAGCGCGAAGGCAACATGACACGCATCTTCAACGAGATTGCAGAAATCGTCGGCGCTGAAAAGTGGCCGGAGTATTAAGAGCGATAGTAAAAAGGAGTCAACGATGGCGAAACTCAAATTAGGTCCCGTGGTTCACGGGACCGACAAAAACCGGTACTGCGGCCCGTCCGTGATATCGGCAGTGACCAGCCTAACCACTGGTGAGGCTGCACGGCTTATCCGTATGCAGAGCGGTAAACGATCCGTCAAAGGAACGTCTACGATGGAAGTTAAACGAGCCCTGCGAGCTTGTAACATCGAAATGCATACCGTGCCTTCTCCAAGCGGAACACGTTTCGGCAGACGGGACGGCATCACGTTAGCCAAATGGCTGAAGCTTACACACGGCACTCGCGCAGATCGCGTGTTCCTGGTCGTCGCGGGATGGCACTGGCAATTGATCAGTGGTAACCGTTATGTGTGTGGGAGGATAGCAAGCCTGGGTATCGTGTCTACAAAGCACAAACAGGTGAAACGTAGGGCAAGGGTGGCGGAGGTCTACGAATTGACCTCGGACCACGTTACACGGCCTCCTATGGACGTTAGCAAGCCCAAGTCTAAGTCGAACCCGATACGTTACCAGTGCAAGAAGCTCGTCAAACAACATCCGCAATTCGGTTTTAGGATTGAGTATGAGAACTACAGCGGCGAACCTGATGGAGGGTTCTGGTGGGTTCAAATGAGCGATGAGCTTGAAAACGAAGCGATACGATGGGAGCACGAACTATCAGAGTGTCACCATTGCTACTCTTGGGATGAGATCCTAGAGAGGCTGCAAAAAATGGTAGCCTTTGCAAAAATACACTACGAAGAAGTTTCTAAGGAAGCTGCATAAAACAACCCGGCCACGGGTTCGCTCAAAGGGTTTCAAAAGGTGTCCCGCAAATCCCTCTATAAGTGTCAATTTTATAAATTTAAAAAAATAATTTTCTCGATTCAAAAGGTGGGATTGGTGGGACAGGTGGGACGGTATATATAACGTATTATATATAAAGGATTTTTTGTCTTTTTTGGTGTCCCGCCAACTGTCCCGGCTGTTTTTGGGTTATGGGACGATTTTTAGTTATTTACAGTTTAAATACAGTGTCTTATTGACATTTTAACTTGGAATAACTAAAAGTGAAGAAATTTTGTTAACCTTTTGGGGTGTTTTGGTGGGACAGAGGTGGGACAGCGTTGAAAACAAACAATAAATTGGCTTTGAGGCGTGAAAAGAAGATGACACGCCGACAGGAAAAATTCGTTAAAGAATTGGTGTCAAATGACGGCTTAATAACGATGCGAGAGGCCGCTATCCGTGCAGGGTATCCGGCGGCTAGTGCTCACACCAGGGCATATGAACTGACGAACGAAAACCATTGTCCGCATGTCGTGGCCGCTATTAAAAGATATAGATCGGAATTAGATGAGAAGTATGGTGTCGATTATAAGCGGCACATACGAGACCTTCAAATAATCCGTGATAAAGCGTTAGAAGAAGGCGCATATAGTGCTGCGGTTCAGGCGGAGTATCGGCGTGGGCAAGCGCAGGGCGACATCTATGTCAGTAAATCTGAAATCCGGCATGGCAGTATTGACCAAATGAGCCGGGATGACGTGGAGAAGGAACTTGAACGAATTCGATCATCTTATGAACCGACTATCACAGTCGAAGCCGTCGAAGTCGAAGAATCAAATGCCGACGAAGGCGCTGAATCGAGAGGCAGGGCTTTGGAAACTACTCAGCGACGGCCTAAGAAAAACAAAAAGAAAACTTGAAACGACGCGCCTGGAATCCTGGGCAACCCCTGGCGTACCCGATGTTCTATTGTGCAATGAGGACGGTTTATTCAGTTTTATAGAATTGAAGGTTGTAAAGCGGCGGGCATCCAAGGTTGACCTATCGCCGCACCAATGCGCTTGGTTGTCTCGACACGCGCATAGCAATTCTTTTGTAGTGGTCCGTGAGCCCAATTTAAATATCAACGTTTTCGCTGCCGCCGATGTTGTAGATTTACGCCTGGAAAAGTTTTCTGACTGCGAACCGATAGGGGTGTTTGAAAACCCGTATGATTGGGAAGGAATTTTTCGTTTGCTTTCACCTCCAGCTAGTGTATAAGAGAAGTCTTATACATCAATTAGGAGTTAAAATTTATGAAAAGCTATTGGAATCATGACGGCTTACAGGAGCGCCGGGTGGAGGTTCTGCATCGTATCATTGATGAGGTATTCGACTTCGATAATCGCGTGATGCCAAAATCAAGAACGAAGCATTCAAAGTTAGAAAGCTTCCGCAAGGGCAAGTACGCCTACTATCGTTTTTACAATGATGGTGATTATCCCCGGACGTTTGCGCGGGACTTGCCACGTTGGCACGGTGGGATTGAGGAAAAACTGGAGGTGCTGATAAACCAGCGGATAAATGCCGCCTGGGATGAATCTATTGCCAATGGATATATTCCGCTGCGAAAGGATTCAGAACAATGGATTGGCTAACTGATTTGCTAACCCGTGTCATAGAGCGCCTTGCAAACTGGGCGGAGGATAAAGACAAATGATTGGCATTAAAAATGTCCTTTTGGAAGGCGATGCTTGTGCGCCAGACCCATATGATTTGATCGCGCAGACTGCAACCGTGAAATGGCAAGAAACCATCGGCAATACGGGCTGGCGCATTCTAAGCGGTAACAATGAATATAACTATATAGGCCGTGTCGCTTATCGCTATGAGATTGAAGAGGAGGGACAAGCGTGAAAGTTTTGACCAGGGAACAGCGCGTCGCGATCAAAAAATTATATGACCGCGACTGGGATAAACCGGACTCCTATTTGGAATTCCGGCGCACCGTTCAACCCGGCTGGGATTGTGTCATGGTCGAATGGTGCGGCATGTGGCTCGGCATTGAAACTGACGGCTACACGCATTCTTGACCGGCGTTGACTCCGCCATGGCCCGTCCTGGGAAACTGGGGCGGGTCTTTTTTTATTTGTATTTATGGGATTTATCGCGTACACTTATTCCAGGAGTACAGGAGAAAAGATGACAAGGTTCAACCCACAAGAGCGAAAGGCCGAGGCCGAACACATGCACCGGCTCTGGCACAAAGGGACGGCCCCTAATGGGAAAGCGTATTCTTTAGATATGATTGCTAAGGAATATAAGATTTCCCCAACGCTGGTTAGGACAATGATAGAGGAACACGTATCCAGACATAACAAACGGAGTCAGCAAATGAAAACGGTCACAATTTATCGCGACGATATGAACAACAGAATCCACGGGAATCTATTTAATAGCCTGCTAGAAGACCTGGGAATTGAAACCCACGTCACCGTCGCGGGCAAATCAATAAACCGCGAAATTGATTCGGTGGATATTGTCGTTATGAGTGCAACTGAATCGGAGGGGTAATTTAAAAATTCACGGCCCGCCCTGGGAAACTGGGGCGGGTTTTTTTATTTGTGTTTATGGGATTTATCGCATACATTTATTTGAGATTATAACCAGGAGTCAACCGATGGATAAAAACGAAAAACTACTTCAAGTTTTGCATAGCATTCTATCCGATGCTTTCGACTCACCGGTCATTGATAAACCTATCAAGGAAGAGATCGCAGATCTTGCGCGGGTACGAATTGCACAAGCGTTGAAAAAATCCGGCGGTAATAAATCGAAGGCCGCTAAGATTCTGGGTTTACCAAATTATCAGACCTTAACCAATTGGATGATCAAATATAATGTAAAGGAGTCATTAGATGCTTAATTGTGTAGAGACCAGCCAAGCCAAGAAAACCGCCGGAATTGGCGTCGTATACCGGGCCGGATCCGGCGATATGTTTGGAACGTGTCCGGACACGTGCGCCTTAAAACCGAAACAAACGGGAACGAAAACAATTGACCGCGATTATGAGCGGGCTGTTCGGCGGGCCGTGCCACGGCGCGGGATATCTTTTCTGTTCACGCATTTTAAACCGGGGACCTGGGCCGAAAAAAACCGCGACGGGTTTTGCGTTTTTAATTACAGCGCGGATAAGATTCGCGACGCCGTCCAATATGTGAAAAAAGGAGTCGCAACTGTAACCGTCGTGCCGGTGGATTTTTGGAAAGACAAGGAAAAGAAAACCGGAATAAAAATAAACGGCGCTCAGTTTGTGCGCTGTCCTAATGAAGTAAATAAGGATATCGGCTGCGCTAAGTGCGGGAATGGAACCCCGTTATGCGCCCGCCATGACCGCAATTTCGGAGTCATTTTCACGGCCCATGGCGCGGGAAAAAAGAAGGCGGGCGATTTATCCCAGGCGGGCGGATGTTATGCCGGGGGCGGGAATGTAGCAATTCATTGGCGCAATTTATCCAACAAAGAATCCACCCAGGAGACCGATGCGGAGCACATAACCAGATTCGCTGCTAGTTTACCGCCGGGTAAAATCATGCGCCCGCATATCGCCGGGGACTTGGGCCAAGTAAATCGTCCTATGACGCATTCCGAATTTAGCGTTCTAACCGACATTGGAATGCTCTAAACCGACTCCCTATTTCCCGCCGTCGATCATAGCGCCCGCCAGGAATAAACCCTGGCGGGCCTTTTTTTGGTTTAAGATCCTAACCGGCGATTCTTGTTTTATTTAATTTTGTAGCATTTTTTGTGTTGTGTATCTGCGATTATTCCTATATATAGATGGCGGTGATTCTTTCACCGTTTTTGAAACCAGAATACAGGAGTCAACAATGTCTAACCTATTATATAGCAGTGATCATGACCAACTAGTTAGCCGCCAAGATATGCGCCATATCCCCGTCCCTCCGCCGATGGGGTCCAGGCACCACCCCTATTCGTTCGCGGATTTCGCGGACAATACAGTGTCGGCAATTGAGCGGGCCGGGTATTCCATAACTGGCGAGGAATTCGCCGTGCAAAAGGATGGAATGCGGATGTTTGGGATATTAAAGGTTTCGAATGCGCCTAACCACGTCCCCGCTCAGAACCTGGAGGGATACGCGCCGGATGTTTCCCCGGCTGTTCCAGCGCTTGCCAGTTCTGAAAACGTCCCCACGCTCTACAAGCCAGAATGGAATCTTGTGGTTGGCGTTCGCGGATCAAATGACCAGTCGGTTTCGCGGGGACTCGTTATCGGATCCCAGGTAATGGTCTGCTCCAATCTCTGCTTTAGCGGAGACCTGGGAAAATGGAATCGCAAACAAACGACTAACGTCGAGGCGAATATGCCGGATATCATCAGGAAAGCCGTTGATCAATTGGACCGCAAAAATGAGGAATTGACCGTTAACTTTGACGCATTCAATGCGGCTAAAGTGGACCGCGATGGCGGGGACCGCATTCTTATGGATATCTTGCGGGGTGGCGGTTTTTCAGCGTCGCAATTCGAACGCGCCGTGGAGCACTGGGATAAACTCCCGGCGGACCTGGAAGAGCACGCCGCGAACGGTCGGACTCTCTGGTGGCTGTTCAATGCTTGCACCCATGGTCTGAAACCGACCGGTCGCAATTCCAATCATAACGACAAGGCGCATCAATCCGCCATCATATACAATAAACTGGTGGCCGCCGTTGCGGCTCGCCCGCGCCTGTTGAATTAGCATCCGGCGCATTTGTTACCGGCCCGCCAGGGGGGACTCTGGCGGGCCTTTTCTTTGTCCAGGTCCTGGCGCGATTTTTAGTGAATCCCGGCCCTGGCGCTCTGGCCCTTGAGCCCTGAAACCTACGGCGCGACTCCTGGCCCATGGGCCACGGCCCGATATCGATCCCCTGGCGATCCCCTGGCGATCCCCTGGCGATCCCCTGGCGATCCCCTGGCGATCCCCTGGCCGTCGCTCCCCTGGCCCGATCCCCGGCAGATCCCCGGCAGATCCCCGGCAGATCCCCGGCAGATCCCCGGTCCCCGGCTAAGGATCCTCCGGCCCGAATCCGCCAACAGAATCAACGGCTTGCGCGTCGCGGCCCGCGATCCGGCCCCGCGCCCGGTGGGGCGATGGCTCTGGCCTTGTTTCGTGAAAATAATCCCGTGAAAAAACATATCGCTTAACGGGGGTCGAATTTGCTAATAATTGAGCCTGTTAAACAATGTTTCACGTGAAACAATTTTAGGATCCCCATGCTCAGAACAGAGACACCAGAAGTCGAAGAACGACGCATGAAGTTACAACTTCGCCTTGCACAAATGGACGAGGTAGACGGATGTCAGGAGGACTTCCTTCGATACGTTAGAAACGTCTGGCCTGAGTTTATTGCAGGCGCTCATCACAAGATGATTGCAAAAAAGTTCGAGGACATTGCTACGGGAAAAAACAAACGTCTCATCATCAACATGCCTCCTCGACATACGAAGTCGGAGTTCGCGAGTTATCTCTTTCCCTCTTGGATCATTGGCCGTGCTCCGAAGACCAAGATCATTCAAACGACTCACACAGCGGAACTTGCAGTCAACTTTGGAAGGAAGGTTCGTAACCTAATCAACTCGACGGAGTATCAAAATATTTTTGACGGTGTTTCGTTGCAGGCGGACAGTAAGGCCGCAGGCCGATGGTCCACGAACCATGGAGGGGAGTACTTCGCTGCTGGTGTTGGAGGCGCGATTACCGGACGCGGTGCCGATCTCCTGATTATTGACGATCCGCATTCGGAGCAGGACGCGCTTTCAGAGACGGCGATGGAACATGCGTATGAGTGGTACACTTCGGGTCCCCGGCAGAGGCTCCAGCCAGGAGGGGCTATTGTCGTTGTTATGACCCGGTGGTCTTTGAAAGATCTCACGGCAAAGGTTTTGAAGGCTCAGGGTTATGATGAACATGCGGACAAGTGGGAGGTTATAGAGTTCCCTGCTTTGATGCCTTCGGGCAAAGCTTGTTGGCCTGAGTTCTGGAAGAAGGAAGAACTGGAAGGGGTCCGCGCTTCACTGTCCGTTGCCAAGTGGAATGCTCAATGGCAACAGAACCCGACTTCAGAAGACGGCGCGATACTGAAACGCGAGTGGTGGAACATATGGAAGGAGGATGAAGTTCCGCAACTGGAGTATGTCATACAGAGTTATGACACAGCTTTTAGTAAGCGGGAGACTTCTGACTTTTCTGCAATAACGACGTGGGGTGTTTTTCATCCGAAGGAGGAGGGTCCCCCCAACTTAATACTTTTGGATGCAAAGAAGGGGCGTTGGGACTTTCCGGAATTGAAGAGCGAGGCTTTGGAGCTTTATAGGTACTGGGACCCCGAGACGGTAATTATTGAGGCGAAGGCGTCTGGAATGCCGCTGACACAGGAATTGCGTCAGTTAGGTATACCGGTTGTAAACTTTACACCGAGTAAGGGAAACGATAAGGTAAGTCGGGTTCATTCTGTTTCGCCTCTTTTTGAGAGCGGGATGATATGGGCTCCAGACGAACGTTGGGCGGACGAGGTCATGGATGAATGTGCCGCATTTCCTTTTGGTGAGCATGACGACCTTGTCGATAGCACCACGCAAGCCTTGATGCGTTATCGCCAGGGTAACTTTGTACAACTTCCGAGTGACGACTGGATAGACTCTGAGCCTTCCGTTCGTCTTCGCAGTTACTATGGGTAGAAGAGGTTTGAGTTAATGTCATATGACGACGACATGGGGCATGATGCAGATGTCGATATCGGCTTTGATAGCGGGGCTTTTGATGACAACGTAGTCTCTGCTGCTTCTCAGCTTGCAAACATACAGAGCATTCCGCCGACTCAAAAGGCACCGCAAGACGAGTCGATTCCGGGAGACAGGTTTGGCGGATTTGATGATATTTCGGAAGAGGATCCTGGTTTTTTTAGCGGCATAGGAACCCTCTTCGGGAAAGGGTTTGATGCCCTTGGCAGTTTTGTCGATTACACTCTTGCCAATCCCATATCCAGCGTCGTTAACACGGCGATCAATTACAGCCCTCCCGGTCTAGCAGCAAACGTCATAAGTATGGCTACGACGGGGCGCAGCCTTGCAGGACATATGTCGGATCAGATTGGCGTCCCTTCGGATGTTTCTCCTGTCGCGGCGGGTGCTCAAAGTGTAGCTCAAGATATAGCGTCGAGTTCAGGGGGACTCTTTGGTGGTCCTACTGATCCCGGTGCAATGCCTGAAGAAGAGATGCCGGGGTACATGCAAAATTATGCACAGGGCGGACTAGCGTCCCTTCCTCAGATTTCGCATAGCGGCTTATATAGAGCCATGGGCCGTGGTTGACGAAGAAGACCCACAGCCTCCGGGGCCTCAAACGGGACCTTCGGTTCTTGAGAAGGGCCTCATGGCTGCGGACATTGGTTCGCGAGTCGCGGACGAACTACGGTCTTTAAAGCAACCTCCTGGTCAACAACTTGTACCGAAAGAAAAGCCTCCTGCAACGGGGCAGATGTTCCGTGGCATTGGAAGCCTAATGCGTGGGCGGATAAGCCCGATTGTCACTGCGGCGCAGCTTTTCTGGAATGAGATACCGGAATCCGTCAAGGACGACGCGGGGGCTGTGGTCGATTGGTTGCGTGAAAACAAGATGCAGGATTTGGTTGGTCTGGAAAAGTCGGGTCTTGAGTACTTCAAGCAGGCTTTGATGCCCACGGCCCAAGAACCAAAAGGGATTATGTCACTTCCTCCCATGCTACAGAGTGGAGAATACGCCTCGGATACGGTAGAGGGCCGGGTTCCTGTTTACCATGGCACTCCTTCTCCAGAAATTACGGGTGGTAGATTTGATGTAGAAGGTCGCAGTTTGGTAGAAGACCCCCTTGGTCAGGGTGCCGCAATGAAAGGTTCGGGGCAGTATTCTGCACAGGCACTGGGCGTTGCCGAAGATTATTTCGACAAGGAGCCCAGAGGGCGCGTTCTTCTTAACAATAAGCTTCTGCCGAAGGTTCACAAAATACCAATTCTCAATGATCGAGAGGAAGCGGAAAAATTTGCCAAGGACTTCGGCGTAGACGTAGAGGACCTAAGACCTCTGCAAGCATTTCTTTCTTCTGTGTCCAAAAGAGGAAAGCACGGTGTGGAGGTGGAGATAGAAAGTTTGCAGAATTCTTATGAAGCTAATCTCTCTAAGATGCAGAAGGCAAAAAGGCGTATAGAGGAACTTGAAAAAAAGAAGAGCGAGTATCTGGCAGGACAGGACCCCCTTAATGTCAAAGATTTTCTTACTGGAAGAGCAGAAGGGTCTTATGGGTTAGATCCTACGGATCTTATTAATTCTGCGAGAGTTGTCGCTCGGAAAGCCCGAAGAGACGCGGCGGAGGATCTGAAACTTCTTGAGTTGGCAAGGAAATATAACCTTAAAAGTACCCCTGGCGCTCTTGTTGAGTTTGCCTACCATCCAGACGACTGGAAGAACATGATTGACCTCGACATGAAAATGTCGAATCAACCCGAGGTTCTAGAAAAAGTTTTACAGATGCCCTCTGCTAAACGACTGATGGAAGACAATTTAATGCCAGGGTATATTAGACAGTTAGATGGGCAAGAATTGTCCGTGGACCTTTTAGAAATGATAAAAAGAAGAGGTAAAAGACCCGAGAGGCAGGCCAAGATAATACTTGCAAAGGAATTTGCAGATGTGGGTATTCCAGGAAACAAGTTCTTCGACCAACAGAGCCGCTATGCAGATCCTCCTCCAGACGCTTCTAAACCTATTGGTTTTACACTTAATGGCGATACAATGCAGGGTTACCTTGCAAAAATAGGGAAACGAATGGGTCTGACAGGGTTTGGTAACAACACCCCTCTTCCTGTTATGCAAGCTGCGGAGGAGGTTATTCTTTTTTCGGGAGGACTTCCCGAAGCATTAGATCTTGCTAAGTCATTAGATTTTCCCAATGCATTTAGCAATATGCCCCCAGAAGCTTCAAATTTAGCTTCAAATTTAGTAACATCCCTTATTAAGGAGATGGTAGATAACAAGGTCAAACTGGATTTTGAGTACCCTGAAGTAGAGGACACGCGGACTAAGAACGCCGTTGTCTGGGATCAGAAAGCCATGGACCGTGCAACGAAGCCCGTTGTCCTTGAAGGAGGTCTTCCTCCAAGAAGCAGGGCGGACGGTGGTTTCGTTGACAAATCTTTATATAATTAGAGAAAGGTGTTATTTTGGCTAAGGAACCGGTAATCCCAAAGGTGCATCCTCCTAAAGAGAGGAAGAATCCGCTTGTCGTTGTTTTTTGGATCGTGATTGCGGTTATTGTGTTATTGATTGTATTGTCGGCTTGTAAGCTTCGTTTTCCATTAGAGACAGGTATATGATGGCTATATCTAGATCCGGGATGCCTCAACAGTTGAAGGGTAACCGCAAGAAGTCGGCACCTAAAGAGTTGAGTCCCAAGCAACAAAGACTCGCTGAGATAGCTCCCCCTAAGAATAAGATTACGGGTGCAGATTTCAAGAGACTTCGTAAGCGTAAGAAGAAGGCGTAACCACGGCCCACGGACCATGGTCAGATTGTTTTAGGAGATAGTAATATGTCACCACTCATTCCGCTCTCAAAAGCTCTAATTGGTATTGGAGTTCCTGCTTTGGGTGCCGCAGGGTACACCGCGTATGAAAACCTTATGGCCGCTAAAGATAGGTTTCAAGAACGTGAACGGACCCCTGAAGACAAGGCCGCAGCGGAAGATCTAGAAGGTGCTGTTAATAGATACAGGGAACGCTTGATTGATCAGATTCTTGGGATTACCCGTGATACTTCGGATAGCGTTCGTTTGGCATTAATGGGTCAAGATACGAATAGTTTAGAAGCTACGCTGACGAAACTTAGATCAGAGGCTATGCAAGGTTCTCCAGTAAGAGATCTTACTCCTGAACAAAGGCAGCAACTTATGGAGCTACCTCCTCAGAGCAATCCTATGGGTGGACCGATGAGGTCAGAGGGGTTTGTTCGGCCTGAAATGCCTTCAATGCAGGAGCCACTTGGTCAAGGCGTCACTGAAAATCCTGGCTTTCCTCCTCAAAGAGCGTATGGCGGCATTATGTCGTTGAGGCGATAACCATGGCTCGTAACCCGTTACCTCGCAGCAACTTTGGGACAAGCGCCCTTGTAGAACGGCGCAACGCAATACCTACGGTTGATCTGGAAGACGCGCCAGAAGTTGAAGTTACGGTTGATGACGAGACGATCATGGACGATCCGGAACTCAAGATTGAGTTTGAGGAAGATGGCGGCGTTGTTATTGACTTCGATCCGGTTATGTCGGCCCCTGATACGGGTGACTTCTATGCGAACCTTGTAGACAACTTAGATGATTCCGTAGTTGCTAGAATGTCGTCTCAACTTGTAGAGGACTACGAAGCAAACAAGGAAGGCCGTAAGGATTGGGAAGACGCCTACCGCACCGGTCTTGAATTGCTTGGTTTTCAGTATGAAGAGCGGTCAGAGCCCTTTCGTGGTGCGACGGGCGTTACGCATCCACTTCTTGCCGAGGCCGTTACTCAGTTTCAAGCGCAGGCTTTTGGTGAATTGTTGCCTGCCGGTGGTCCGGTACGCACGGAGATTGTTGGTAAGGTCACTCAAGAGAAAGAAGATCAAGCCACTCGCGTTCGCCACTTTATGAATTATCAGATTACTTCGGTGATGAAAGAGTACACCCCTGAGTTCGATCAGATGCTCTTCTATCTACCGCTATCGGGGTCTACGTTTAAGAAAGTATATTACGACGAGTTTCTTGGCAGGGCGGTTAGTAAGTTTGTTCCGGCGGAGCAGTTGATTGTTCCGTACATTGCGACGGATCTGGAGACGGCTGAAAACGTCACGCACATAATTCAGATTACAGAGAACGAACTACGCAAGAAACAGATTGCTGGTTTCTATGCCGACGTGGAAGTTTCGCCGTCGCAGTCGGAGCCCTCTGAAGTCCGTGAAGAGATGGACGATATTACAGGTGTAGAGCCGACGATTGTAGACAAGGAGATAACGCTTCTTGAATGCCACGTCGATCTGGATCTTGAGGGTTATGAAGACCTTGGTGATGACGGGGAGCCAACAGGTATCAAACTTCCGTATATTGTAACCGTGTCCGAGGACAGTGGTGCGGTGCTCAGTGTTCGTAGGAATTACACAAAAGACGATCCAAACTACAAAAAGAACCAGTACTTCGTACACTTCAAGTTTTTGCCTGGGTTTGGGTTTTATGGCCTTGGACTAATCCACATGATTGGTGGTCTGAGCCGCACGGCTACCGCAGCGTTGCGTCAGCTTATCGATGCGGGAACCCTCTCGAACCTACCGGCAGGATTTAAGGCGCGAGGCTTGCGGATACGGAATGATGACGACCCGCTATCTCCGGGTGAGTTTCGTGATGTAGACGCACCTGGAGGTGCCATTCGCGACTCACTGATGCTCTTGCCATACAAAGGTGCTGATCAGACGCTATTTCAGTTGATGGGTTTCTGTGTAGAGGCTGGTCAGCGGTTCGCGGCGGTATCCAACCTGCAAGTTGGCGATGGAAACCAGCAAGCGGCGGTTGGAACGACCATTGCTATGCTTGAGCAGGGCGCAAAGGTCATGTCGGCCATCCATAAGCGCCTGTTTTACGCTCAGAAAGAAGAGTTTTCGCTGCTTGCCAAGGTTTTTGGGCAGTATTTACCGCAAGAATACCCTTATGACGTTGTCGGTGGGGAGCGCACGGTAAAGGCCGAGGACTTTGACGACAAGGTTGATGTCATACCGGTGGCGGATCCCAACATTTTCTCTATGGCGCAGCGGGTGACACTGGCTCAGACGGAGCTTCAACTGGCTCAATCGGCTCCTGATATGCACAATATGCACGAAGCGTATCGTAGAATGTACCACGCGGTGGGCGTGAAGGACGTTGACGCGATATTGAAGCCCGAAGGAAAGGATGATCCTGTTCCAAAAGACCCTGCGGTAGAGAACTCAGAGTCTTTGGACAACTTACCGTTGGTTGCATTCCAAGGACAGAACCACGACGCGCACATAATGGCGCATTTGGTCTTTGGTTCATCGGGCATGGTTGCTCAGATACCCTCTGTAGCCATGGCTTTGCAGAAACACATCATGGAACACGTATCAATTAAGGCTAGGGAGCAGGTTCTTGCGGAAGTTTCTCAACAATTTCAAGGTCAACAGCCGCCTCCAGAGGTTTTACAGCAAATGGAAGGCCGCGTGGCGGCTCTTATCGCAGAAGGTATGCAGCAAGTTAAGCAAATGAGTGCTCAAATTAGCGGTGCGGGGCAACCAGACCCATTAATTGCTCTGAAAGAGCAAGATTTACAGCTTAGAGCGCAACAAGACGCCGCAGAAAACGCTTTGGATCAGCAAAGATTGCAGTTAGACCAACAAAAAGCGGCTCAAAACTCTCAAAACAGTCAAGATAGAATACAGGCAACTAAAGATATAGCCGCCGCCCGTATTTTGGCTGCAAGAGAACGCGAAATCATGAAGCAACAAGGATAATTGTTATGGCAAAGTCAGAAAAAGGTGTTCGCGACGGACAAGTTATCGATGATCAGGGGTTTGTTCCATATAACCCTCCTGTAGAAGAAGCCACACCTAACGTTGCTAAAGCATCCGTTTCTAAAGGCACCAATCGCGGGATGGGCGAAGCAATTCGGGGTGGTAAATACAAGTTCTGTTAGATCTTCTGATGACTCAGAAGCGACTTCAGGATGAAAGCAGGCATAACGAGCTAGATGTTGATGGAGACGGCGTTGTCTCTGATCAAGAACTTGCATTAGCAGAAGTTCGTGATAAACACGAAAAGGCAGATGCTCAACGGCGCATGGCCTGGGTAGCAATGATCTCCATGCTGGTGTTTACCGCATTGGTTTTCTTGCCGATATTCCCGGACACCCGCATCAAAGCTCTGTCTGATTTATTTGGGCTCTTCTATATCGGGCAGGCTGGCGTGGTAGGTGCGTACATGGGCATGACAGCGTACATGTCCAATAACGGAAAACGCTAATGGACCCGTTAACTATAGCCGCCGCCATATCGGCTACCAAGACGCTGGTTAAGAGTGCGCGAGGTGTGCAAGAGATTGCACACGGGATTGACTCGTTGTTTCACGCGCAAGAAGCACACGAAGAGAACAAAAACAAATCGCCCGGTAGTTCTATCGGTGCGAAGAATAAACAAATCTTACAAAAACGTGCATCTGACGATGGGTCAGAGACATCTATGTCTGCGGCTGCGGCGGCAGTTATTGAAGAAAAACAACTCAAGCAGCAATTGGATGATCTTCGTGACGAGATAAATCGTAAGTGGCCTGTGCCTGTGGGAGAAAAGAGCACATGGGATTTAATTCTTGCAGAGCGAGAGAAGAGGGTCGCGGCAAAAAAGGAACGCGAAAAGCAAGAAAAGATTCTTGCGGAGGAGCGCAGAGAGAAACGTCAGAAAATTCTAATAGAAATTAGTAAGGGCATAGCTGTTCTATTGATTGCTGGAGGCATTGCTTGGTTCCTGTGGTGGGCGTATACAAGTGGACCAGCGGTGAGATAGTTATGGAACTTGGAGCAAGTCACGCGATACAAGGTATTATGGTTCTGGCTACCGTAGCCGGTGGTTATGCCGTGGTGAAGAGTAATCTTAGTCGCGTCATGCATGATCTTGAAGACCATATCAAAAGCGCAGAAGACACTCGCGAGAAGTTTGATGCTAGGCTTGATAATGCGGAGCAAGAACGTGGAAAAATTGCAAATCAAGTTATGACTCTCAAGGGGATCAACTCTCCAACAGAACTAAAGCTTTTGCATAGGGAGCTTGAAGGGCTTCAGAAAGACGTGAAGTGGATTACAAAACAGTTGGACCAGCTTTCACACGCACACAATGGTAAGCACCCACCCGTGAAGGACACATAATGGAACCGAAAGACCTTATAACGATAACTCCCGGTGGTGTGACTGTAGCGGCATCTTGGCTTGGGCTCATAGAGACGAGCTTGTCCATACTGCTGTTGCTTGCCAGTTTAGGATTTTTGGCATGGCGTTGGCGACAGGCTGTAAGGAAGAACGATGGATAAGATACTTATTTGGTGGGAAAACACGTTTGGTGGCAACAATGCG
>VTLG01001828.1_pt1 | contig 25146 bp, 33 predicted proteins | sample 4694571 | NCBI WGS metagenome assembly VTLG01 (sample SAMN12604809, study PRJNA352737) | marine metagenome | biome: ENVO:00000447; feature: ENVO:00000209|ENVO:00000569|ENVO:01000036; material: ENVO:00002151; isolation source: viral sequences binned using virsorter ...
AGCATATGAAGTTCATGAGAACTAAGATGATGCAAGGAATGTCATTTACAGATGCGCACAAAGAAGCACAAAAGAAGGTAGGAAAATGATACAAGCATTGATAGGTCCAGCAACTAAGCTACTTGGAAAATTTATCGAAGACAAAGATACTAAGAACAAGATCGCCTTTGAACTAAGTACGATGGCTGAGAAACATGCTCAACAACTTGCCCTTGCTCAGATAGAACTTAATAAAGCTGAAGCACAATCAGGTTCTTTATTCAAGGGTGGCTGGAGACCAGCAGTTGGCTGGACATGTGCGATTGCTTTCCTATACCATTTTATCCTTAAAGACCTTATAATATTTGGTTGTGCTATGGCTGGTGTAACAATACCTGAACTACCAAGTTTTGATATGGGTACACTTTTAACTGTTCTTGGTGGCATGCTTGGTATCGGTTCACTTAGAACCTATGAGAAGCAGAAAGGTTTGACTAAATGAAAAAGCCATATCCCAAAAAAAATTTTAAGAGAAAATTTGCTAAAGTTCCTAAGACTAAAAAGGGAGTACCAATAAAATATGTAGCTGGTGCAAAGAACCCTTCAGCTAGAGAAGCAGAAATAAAAAGAACTGCCAGGTTATATAGAGAAGGAAAGCTTACACCAGCAATGATGGATAGGATTAGTAAACAAAGGAGTAAAGGATGAAGTATTCAAGTATCCCTGGAGCATCCAGGTATTCAAAGTCTACACTTGATAAGGTTTATAAAAGAGGTATGGGAGCTTACTATTCTTCAGGAAGCAGACCAAAAGTTTCAGCTCATCAATGGGCAATGGGAAGGGTTCGATCCTTTGTGACTGGCAAGGGTGGAGCAAGGAAGGCAGATAAAGATTTAACTTAACAGAAAGGAAATATTATGCCAGGTAATTATGGGAGCTATTCCTCAAAGCAAAAAAAGATAGCCAAGATGTCAGGCAATAAAAAGAAGATGGAAGCATCTGATTTTGCCAAGCTTAGAATGTTCAAGAAGAAGAAAAAGAAAGCGATGGCATAGTGGATATTGATCAGCTTCGAGAGACTTTAAAGGTTGATGAAGGTGTCAAGAATGAAATCTATTTAGATCATTTAGGTTTACCTACTTGTGGCATAGGTCATTTGATTACAGAAGATGACCCTGAACATGGGTTGGAAGTTGGCACACATATCGATGATGAAAGAGTAAATGAATTATTTGACCAGGATGTACAAGTTACTCTTGGCGAATGTCGTTTACTCTATAATGACTTCGATGATCTTCCTGAAGAAGCGCAACAGATTATAGCTAATATGATGTTCAACATGGGTAGACCCAGGTTGTCCAGGTTTCACAAAATGAAACAAGCAGTTGATGGTCGTGATTGGATTGAAGCTGGTAATCAGATGATGGACTCTCGCTGGTACAAACAAGTAACAACGAGAGCCGATAGATTAGTTAGAAGAATGCAAGCTATCACTTAGTGCGATAGCTCTCTGTCTATTTGGCAGTCGAGTTATCCATCCTCTTTCCTCTAAAGCTTTGAGGTGAAACTGGATAGTCGATAATGATTTAAGACCAAAGTGTTCTTGTATCTCTGATTGCATTGGCATCAAACCATTTTGCTGAAAATAATTTTTGATAAAGTTATACACCAGAATTTGCTTCTGTGTCATTGGTATTTTTACCTGAGACATTAAACTCTCCCATTCTTATTTCCATATCTGATTGAAGTATTTCATTGAGATTACTGATTGTAGTCATATTCTTAGTGCGTAATTCATCCATAAAATGTGACTTCTTTTCATCATCGAATTTAGAATTGTAAATCTCTCTTACAACTTCGATGTATTTATTCACAAAGTCTGGCGCATTTGCATAAACTATTGGTGTTTGCTTGCCTATAAAATGCATTGTGTATTTAATGGGCATATCAGAGCCTTCAAGAGACTTTACTTTACTTTTGACCTCTTCTATCACATCAGCTTGATTATCGCTGTGTATGGTCTTTATATCGCCTTGTTTTTCTGGATAGTCTTGCGCTTCCTCAATAGTAATCAATCCTTTGATCGCATCAGGAAATGCATCCCTGAGAGCAAACCCTCTTGCCCTGAGTTGTAACATCCTGGATGGATATTGTTGCCAAGGTCCTCTTTTAGAAGTAAGACCAGCTCGTTTGGCATCCTCATAAGAAAAAGAAGATTTTGTTTCTTCAGGCTCACCACCTTTTATTTTTCTTTTGATTGTGCAAACTGCTTTAGCTTCTTCTTCGATATACTCTTCTTTCATTCCACCCCAATCAGGATGAGCTTTACAAACTGCAATCAAAGCATCGCCCCACAGAGAAGGTCTGCCATTGATGACTGCAATGTTCTGAAGGGATTGCATGGGAGCTAGTCCAATCTCATATCCCCATTGTATAGCAACCAGGATATCATTTGGTTTACCCTTGAATTGATCAGGAATATTACTTGATACTGCTAGAAACTTAGAGAACTCTACAGCTTCCGTCAGGTTAGTTGGATTTAAAGTTGGTAAGTTATTCATCGTGTTTCCTTTCTATTTTAAATTTTTTGTAATAACTTGGTGGTTTTGCTGGTACAACTTTCTCAGGTTGCGCCTTTCTTTTGATGATAGGATTTAATATTTTAAACTCACCTATCTCAGCAATCTCAGCTTGATTAGATTTCATTACTATTTCTAATGCTTCCTGGCATTCTTGTTTGGTTTTTGCCCAAGCTTTGATTTCGTTATCAGCCTTCAGCCAATCTAAACTGAGCTGGATTACTTGCTCTTTTGTTTCAATATGATCTAGATTGATCGTATAGGCTGGACCATTATCAAGAGCTGGGTAAGGTTCATCAAGACCAACTTTAGTCCAGAACTCTTCGACCTTCTCTCTTATGATGTCATGCATCTCTGTATCTGCTTTGAAAGGTGTAAGAGATAATCTTTGTTGTTTTCCAAAGACTGCAATGATACCCCATTCAAAACCAGAACACATGAGCTGTGCCTGGAGCTGAATGACCTGATCTATCCTGGGAGAATCATCGCTATTGCTTGTCTTGATCTCCAATGCTCCCATTCCAGACAGTTCCATATGACCTCTAGTCTTTGGGTCTTTCATCAGCAATGACCCTTCAACATTCAATATTGCATCCAGAGAAGCGCAAAGTTTTATATCATCAAGTCGATACCCATGTGTAACTTTACCCAGTTGTATTGATGTCTCAAAGTTTGCTTGTTCTTCAAGCTCATCAACTGCCCATTGGATGATAGCTTCTTCCAGGTAGTTACCTCTTTTCTTTGCTTCTTTTCCAAATTCAGTTTCCAGAGTTGGAATACCTTTTTGCGCATGGATTGTCTTTAGTCTTTCTCTTTCATTGGTAGTAAATTTTGTTTCACCAAGGACTAAAGCTGGAACTCTTGAAGCTCCTAATTCAAATCGATCATCTGAATATTTAGCCATCATAAACTCCCAAAGTAAAAGTTATAACATCGGTCATTTATTAAACAGAAAAAATGTACTGCATAATAAATAACAACCAGGAGTATAATAGCTGAGATAAATTCAGCTATATAAACACCATAATTTTTTATAAATTTAAGCATAGTTCTTCTCCAATCTTTTTACTGCATTGCTTACTGTAGAAGCATGCCACTTACCACCTCTGGCAGTAGTTGCTCCCATTTGATTAAGTTGGTTAGCTATTTGTCTATAACTATCACCAACACTTAATAATTTTGTTACAACTGATTCAATGTTCTTAACTCTTACATTCGCTTGTAACTTAATAACTTCTGCCGACTTTGACCTGGCATATTCCATGTTAGAATGACATCCAAGCTTTGTAATAATCTTACCTTCTTTGGTTTGGTATTGACCATTCTTCTCGATATCATCCTTGATCTTTTGTAAGGCAGACTTAGTTCTCTCGGATATCTTTTCTCTTTCCATATCAGCAAACAAAGTTTTAAGAGCAAACTTATCTTTACTTTCTGAGATTGTAGGATCATTCACAACAATAAGTTTTATCTTTCCTCTTTTGAGTGTCTGATCAAAGAACTTCAAAGTGTGCCAGTCAGTCCTGGAGAAACGATCAAGATCAGCTACGATCAATGTACCCTTGGTAGCTCTTGCAGTATCGATACATTTAGACAATTCAGGTCTTTTCTCAGGTGCAACTTTACCTGATACCCCTTGCTCTTTGAACCATATGACCTGGTGATCTGTATCACCAAGCCATTTTTTTATTTCATTTTCTTGTCTTGCGACATCCTGGGTATCTGTTGATACTCTTACATATGCACAATAAATCATTACTTTGCTCCTACTAAAAGATAAGTTTCATAACCAACATGATCATCCACAATAAAATCAGTCTTAGACAACACTTCCATAAATTGAAGAAACACTTTCTTGCTGTCAAAGAACAAGGCATCTTCAGCCACCTGGTCAACTGTAATCCATTTTGAACTAAGTCCTTCAAGCATTACTGAGTCCATAACCTTATTAAGATAACTAACTGCTTTGTTAGTTTCAGCTTCAATGATATAGCCTGGATTATCTGTACCCACAGATTTCATCAAAACTAAATCTCTTTGATCAAGTGATTTCCAATCATAAAATTTCATTACTTTGCTCCTATTTCTATGTTATTACTATACATTACCTATATCTAATATATATCATTGTGATATCATTTCAAGTGTTTTAGAAAAAAAAGGTATATTATGGAAGATAAAATAGAAGTTGTTCCCTTCTTATGTAGGATATCTAAAGAGTGTCACACGATGTTGAAGCAACAAGCCAGGCGAGAAAAATATTCGATGAGTGCATTGACTGAAGTTATTTTAAGAGAAGCTCTGCGCAAAAGATTACCTGGTTCTATATCGAATGACATGATGTTTGGTAGTCCAAGGGATGAGATCAGGGATGTCAACATAGCTGAGAAGCTTGATAAAATGGTGAAGGCAAGTGACAAAATATAAAGCAAAAAAAACTGTAATTGATAACATTACATTTGATTCCAAGAAGGAAGCTGGTCGATATTTAGATTTAAAAACATTAGAGATGCATAAAAGAATAAGAGATTTGAAACTCCAGCCATGCTTCCCTTTTAAATACGATGATAAAGTTATGTTCAAATACTATGCTGACTTCGAGTATTACGAGAATGATGAATACATTGTCGAGGATGTCAAAGGTGTAAAGACACCAGTTTACAAGCTCAAAAAGAAGCTGATCGAAGCTCAGTACAAGATTAGGATAACTGAAGTATGATAAAAGTGCTTGATTTATTTTCAGGTATTGGTGGCTTTGCTTACGCTAGTGAAAGAATAGTTGGTGGCTTTGAGACAGTTGCTTTTTGTGAAATCGATCCCTTCTGTCAGAAAGTTTTGGAAAAGAATTTCCCCGGAGTACCCATTCATAACGATATTAAGGAGCTAGAAAAAAATGCAATACGATATAGAGGATATGTTGACGTTGTCTGTGGAGGATTTCCATGTCAACCCTGGTCAAATGCAGGCAAAAAAGAAGGACACGAGGACAAAAAAGGTCGTGATCTCTGGGGAGAAATGGCTTCCATTATCAAGCAGATATTACCGAGGTTTGTCATTGGAGAAAATGTGCGAGGATTTGCTCAGATGCCGATGGGATTGCAACGATCGGTCAATGACCTGGAAAGCATCGGATATAGGGTCGCAAACTTTATCATTCCATCTGCATATGCACTCGGATTACCACACAGAAGAGAACGATGTTGGATCATCGCAGAATATGTGGGCAACACCAAATACAATGGATCATCTTCCTCAACGATCAGAAGAAGCAACAGAAATGCTGAAGAATGGGCATCGGAAGGGCAGAACGAGACCTTCAAATTTGAGGGAACAAGTGGATTTCAAAACGACAAAACTTTGGCAGACACCGACAGCAAGAGACTACAAGGATTCAGGCAACATAAGCAATTGGAAGGAGAACAGAGAGAGGATGAGTTTGCCAAGAGCAGTACACCAACAACAAAAGATTTGGGCAACTCCAATGGCATCAGACAACAGAGATCGGGGAAAACTATCAGATCCATCAATCCAAAGAAGGATAAAATTAGGGAAACAAGTAGGTCTGACGATGCAAGTAAAGGACAACGATCAATCAGGAAGTCTTTCCTCAGAATGGGTAACGTGGCTGATGGGATATCCGAAAGACTGGCTTACGATTACACCATCGAGCCGAAAGACTTGCCAAGAGTTGTCAAAGGAGAAAAACAAAGAGCAGACAAATTAAAGGCACTCGGTAACTCTATAATTCCCCAATGTGTCGCTGTATTTTTTCAAAGTATTAAGGATTGTTATTGTGAACATGATAGATAAAGTTGATCAGATAAAGAAGGCAAGAGAAGAAGTTACACTTGCACCAAAGAAGCATAGAGTGTCAGACATTCAATCACCTTCAGCTTTTATTGCGATACCTTCACGAGCTTTAAATGATAAAAGACTACTGAATAATCCTTCAGCTCTCCAGGTCTTATGTGTTCTTTGTAGCTATGTTCAAGGCACAAGTGGCATTGCTTTTCCTTCTCAAATACTCCTGGCAAAGAGATTGAATAGAACCCAGCAAGCTATCTCAAGGCAGATCGTAAAGCTTATTGATTGGGGATATATTAAGAAGATTATCAATGAGAATGCCTTACGTCAGAAAGGTAAAAAGACAGCTACTTATCGTCTGATTTATGATCCAAAGATTACCGATAGTCAGCTCATAAAAGAAACAGATGATCCTATCATCGAGAGTAGAAAAGCAGAACAAACACTTAAAAAGATACAACCTGATGTTGTGAATAAGAAGAAGTTATACAACACTAGAGGTTGTGCCGATACACAACATAATGATGTTGTACAGAACTATAATTCTTTAACTAATAATAATTATATAAAAGAAAAAATAAAAGAATATTTAAATGCATATACACATGCACTCGATCTTATCACAAAGTCCAGAGGTCAATGGAGATGGGATCAGAGGGAAGAAGGAATAGCTGAAGAGATAATCAACATGGGAGTAACACTTCATGAGTTTAGAACAGCAGTCCAAAAGAAACTGATCAAGTGTATGAAAGAATATGAAAGACCACCATATACGATTGCATACTTCAAAGCTTACTGGCAACCTAAACCATCTACATCACAAGAGCTGGTGAAGGACCTGGGTAAAAAAATGAAACCTAAATACACACACTTGTACAAAAAGTAGAGGGTCATCTAGATTATGTACACAAAAAACAAAGGCTACCTGGCGCAAAACAAAAAGACCGACCCTATCCCCCTGGGTAGTTACAGCTATAGCGTGGGGTCTCACAAAAATATTTTCCAAATTTTCATAAAGGAGTTATCATGGATAAGAAAACATTAAATTTAGTTCAGGGAAAAAAGTATTTTTTGAATGGTGTAGAAAAAACACAATGGATAAAGATCGGAAAGTTATTTACTAAGATGGATATTCCTTCGTCAGTTAAGTTAGATGCTTTGCCCTTACCTGATGATAAAGGTGAAGTATGGCTCAAGGTCTTTCCTGAAGACCGAAAAGAAGAAATACTTGATACATCGAATGCTACTCTTGATAATGATTTAAATGAAACAAAGGTAGAAGATGACGAAATCCCATTCTAGAAAACGAGTTGTTCCCAGGTTAAATAATTTAGGTGGTGTTCGTGATATATCAAAAAAGCTTAAAGGTTCTGATGTCATTTTTGAGAATAGGGAAAAACTTGCAGAAGCATTGCTGTCGATTAGCCAAGCCAAAGTTACTGACGTTGTGGATTGGGATAGCGAAGGCAAGGTTAAAGTTAAGGATTTATCTGATATACCTGAACATGCTTTACAAAGTATTAAGAAGATCAAAGCTAGACCAGTTGGTGAAAGTTTTGAAGTTGAGATTGAAATGATTGATAAGGTCAGGGTGTTGCAGATGCTTGCCAAGTCGGCTGGTATTTTAGATCGAACCCCTGAGAGTGAAAAACCAAGTGTAATAGAAGTGAATATGGTAGGACCAACAGATGGAAAAACCTGATAAATTAAATTTAGATTTTAGTACCTCACCTACTGTGTGGAAGTTTTTAAAAGATGATAGTTTTGTTAGAGGATTGATTGGTCCAGTTGGATCAGGTAAATCTTATGCTTGTTGCGCAGAAGTTTTCAAAAGAGCTGTCCAGCAAAAACCATCCCCAAGAGATGGCATTAGATATTCCAGGTTTGTTGTGGTGAGAAACTCTTACCCTATGCTCAAAACAACAACGATAAAAACGTGGCTTGAATTATTCCCTGAGAATGTCTGGGGTGGTCTACATTGGTCTCCACCGATAAAACATCATTTAAAATTACCAGCTCGTGGAGATGCTTCAGGCATTGATTGTGAAGTTATTTTTCTTGCACTTGATCAACCCAAAGACACAAGGAAGCTTTTATCTTTAGAACTTACTGGAGCTTTCGTCAATGAAGCAAGAGAGCTTCCCAAAGCTGTGATAGATGGACTTACTCATCGAGTTGGAAGATATCCTTCTAAGGCTGATGGTGGTTGTACCTGGAGAGGTATCTGGATGGATAGTAACCCTTGTGATGATGACCATTGGATGTATCAGATGGCAGAAAAAGAAAAGCCTAAAGGTAAGTATGCCTGGCATTTTTATCGTCAGCCAGGGGGTGTTTTTGAAGTGCCAATCAAAGAAGTTCCCAAAGAAATACCTGAAGCTCAAGGATTTATATCGGCTGGTAGTCGGTGGTTCAAAACTAATCCGAAAGCTGAAAACTTACATAATCTTCCTAATGGATATTATGAGCAGTTGTTAGGGGGAAAAAATTTAGATTGGGTCAGATGTTATGCTGAAGGTAAATACACTTATGTCCAGGAAGGAAGACCAGTTTGGTCAGAGTATGATGATTCAACAATGTCAGATGATCTTATGGTTGATGAAAACATACCAGTACAAGTTGGACTAGACTTTGGACTAACACCCTCGGCTGTCTTTGGTCAACGTATGCCATCAGGCGCTTGGCATATTCTGCATGAGATTGTAACTTTTGATATGGGTCTAGATCGATTTACAAATATTTTAAAATCTGAAATGGCAATCAGGTTTCCTAAAAATGAATTTATGTTTTGGGGTGATCCCTCTGGAGCTTCAAGAGATGGTATCTACGAGCAAACCTCTTTTGAGTTTCTCAAAGCAAATGGAATACTAGCAAGACCAACAGCAACAAATGATTTCAAAGTTAGGAGAGAAGCAGTTGCTATGCCGATGAATAGACTTATCCAGGGCAAGCCTGGGTTCTTGGTCAATAGAAAATGTTTGAGATTGAGAAAGTCTTTGTCTGGTGGATATCATTTTACCAGGGTAGCTATCGGAGCTGGTCAGGAAAGATACAGAGACAGACCTAATAAAAACGAACATTCCCATGTCGGTGATGCTTTAGGGTATTGCCTTCTCGGTGGTGGTGAGATGAAGCGCATGACCAGAGGGTCAAGAACCTTCAGTCAGCCGATTGTGGCTAAATCTGATTTTGATATTTTTGCATGAGGTGATTTATGTTTACATCAGAAGAACTTATGAAAGTAATGAGGGTCGATGGCATTCGTCATCGTATTGTACCTTTTCATCCAAGACATTTGCACATGGCAGAGTTTAGAGATGTTGATCAAGAAATAATTGATGGATATGGCAGACCCCATATTGAAGATTATTCTGTTGATGGTCTAGGGTATACAGTCCTGGTAAAAGGGAAAGTATTTATTGTGTTTGGAATATATCCTTTATGGAAGGGTGTAGCTGAAGCATGGATGCTACCATCAAAAGAATTAAGCGATATCAAATTGCAGTTTCATAAATCTGCATTGAGGTTTTTTAGGTATGCTCCAGCAAAATTAAAATTACACCGATTGCAAACCTATGTCCGTTCCACAAATTACCGAGCTATCAGATGGATGGAATCGTGTTATTTTAAAAGGGAAGGATTATTAAGAAATTATGGTCCTGATATCAAAGATTATTATGCATATGGGAGATTATACCAATGAGTGCAGTTACAAGACCAATAGGAAGAGCATTAGGTTTATCAAGAACTCCAGCTCCTCCAGGACCATCTCAAGAAGAGTTAGATGCTATTTCTGAAAGAGAAAGACGAGCTAATGAAGAAGAAGCAGAAGAAAGAAACAAATTAGCTTCACAAAGAATAGCTCGAAGAAGAGGAAGCAGACGTAACCAGTTGATGTCTCAAATGAGAGAAAATCCAGTTGTGGGAGTTGAAGCGCCACAAAGAACTCTAGGTCCAGGTCGTAATCCAAGAGCATGAGATCGTATCCTCGTAACCCTAGAAAAGTTGAGAAAGGTCTTGATGTCTGCCAGAGGTGTAAGGTGGCATTGATCAAGGTAGAAAAAGAAGGTTGTGAAATAAAAGAATGTCCAATATGCAAAGCAGAAGACGATGGTCGCTAAAAAATTCCAACACCCTGAAGGTGGTTTAAATGAAGCTGGTCGAAAATTTTTTAAAAGGACTGAAGGTGCTAATCTCAAAGCACCAACAAAAACGACAAAAAAAGGAACAAAAGATTTTAGCAGAAGAGTTTCCTTTGCATCAAGGTTTAGTGGTATGAAAGGTCCTGAAAGAGATGAAAAAGGAAGACCTACAAATTTATTAAAAGCACTTCAACGATGGGGATTTAGATCAAAAGAAAGTGCAAGAAACTTTGCGAATAGGCATAAAAAATCATGACAAAATTAAATCCAGACCAACTCAGAAAAAGATTTGAACAAGCCGATAGACAAAAGGCACATTGGAGAGCTATCTACGAAGATGCTTATCGATATGCTTTACCTGATCGAAATCTGTATGATGGATACTATGAAGGTGGTGTACCAGGGCAAGACAAGATGTCCAGGGTATTTGATTCAACAGCTATACAATCCACACAAAAATTTGCAAATAGAATACAATCTGGATTGTTCCCACCACAACAAGCATGGTGTCGATTAGTTCCTGGAGAAGAAATACCTGAAGAAAGAAAAATTGAAATACAACAAATTTTAGATCGATACTCTGAGCAGATGTTCTCGGTTATGAGACAGTCTAGGTTTGACATGGCTATGGGTGAGTTCTTGATGGAGCTTGCTATCGGAACTGCTGTCCTTCTTATTCAGCCAGGAGATGAGATTGAACCAATCCGATATACAGCAATACCAACTTTCTTGATTGCCTTCGATGAAGGACCAAGAGGTAATGTTGAAAAAATATATCGAAAACTCAAAAGACCTTATGAGGTTTTAGATCAAGAGTTCCCAGACATTAAGATACCAAATGAGATGATCAAAAGATATGAGAATGATCCAACCGAAATGGTAGAGATGATTGAAGGCACATACTACGACAAACAATCAGGAACTGTCCATTATCAGATTATAGATTACTCAGGAAAACATGAACTTGTTTATCGAGAGCTAAACAGTTTTCCTTGGGTTGTCTCACGTTATATGAAAACTGCTGGAGAAAGATATGGAAGAGGACCAGTTCTTACTGGACTGCCAGATATAAAATCTTTGAACAAAGTTAAAGAACTTGCATTGAGAAATGCTTCTCTTTCTATCGGTGGTGTATTTACTGCAACAGATGATGGTGTTCTCAATCCAAATACAGTTCGTATTGTTCCTGGAGCAATCATACCAGTTGCAAGGAATGGTGGACCTCAAGGTGAAAGTCTAAGACCTTTACCAAGATCAGGAGATGCTAATCTATCTCAGTTTACATCCAACGATTTGATTGCATCGATCAAAACAATTCTGCTGGATGAAAGTCTGCCACCAGATAACATGAGTGCCAGGTCAGCAACAGAAGTTCAGTTTCGTATGAAACAACTATCACAAAATTTAGGTTCAGCTTTTGGCAGATTGATATCTGAGACAATGTACCCAATCGTTAGAAGAACATTAGAAGTTATGAATGATCTTGGCATGATTGAACTGCCATTGAAGGTCAATGGACTGCAAGTCAAGATAACACCGACAGCTCCTCTGGCTATGGCGCAGAATATGGAAAAGGTCAATGAAGTTTTAAATTTTATGCAGATTGCGCAAAGTCTAGGACCACAAGGTCAACTCTTTATCAATCAAGAAAAAGCGATTGATTTTATTGCTGAGAATTTAGGGATACCAGCAGAGTTGAGAACAACAGTCGAAGAAAGACAAGCAATAATACAACAAGCTACACAAGTAGCAGAACAATCAGCAATGATGAATCAAGAGCAAAACATGGGGATGACAGATGCAGAGCAACCAGGCGCAGAAGATCAGGTCGTACAATAATTCTATTTCAGGATGGGAAAGCATAGAAGAACCAGCTACTCCCTTTGCACCTGAACCAAGTGAGATAGATAAAATTTACACAAGAGTTTTTTCGAGTGAGGATGGGCAGAAAGTCCTAGATCATTTGAAGGCAATAACCATCGATCAACCAGCATGGACACCAGGGGCAGAACCTTCTTTTGGTTATGCACGAGAGGGTCAAAACTCGGTTGTAAGAGAAATAATTCAAAGAATGAGGAGGTGTATCAATGAATGAAGAAAGAGATGTAAATCAAGAACAGCAAACAGAAGAGGTCGTTGAAGAGCAACAGCCTTCAGGTTTGATGGCTCAAGAAAAACAAAATATGGAAAGTGAGGAAGCAAATGAAGAAGGCATCAACACGCACCAAGATGAAAATATTGGAGCAGAAGAAGAAGGGGAAGGCGAAATCTACGAAAGACCAGACTGGTTTCCAGAAAAGTTCTGGCATGAAAAAGATGGTCCAAATATTGAAAACATGGCTAAAAGTCTTAATTCCCTGGAGAAAAAGTTAGGCGAAACTGCACCTAGTAGCTACGATATATCCGAGCTTGCAGTTGATCCTGAAGACCCAGTTGTAAAAACTTTTCTTGAGTTTGGAAAAGAAAAACAACTTTCTCAGAAATCAGTTACTGGTTTGATAAACAAAGTATTAGAGCTGACTGGTGGTATGGAGCAAGAAGCTGAACTAGATGTTCAAAAAGAAAAAGAAAAGATTGGTCCTAATGCTCCAGAGATTATTCAATCGAATATTCGTTGGAACGAAAAACTGCTCAAGGATGGTATCTTCAATCAAGAAGATTACAACGAAATAGAAATGCTTGGGGGTACTGCTGAAGGCATAAGAGTAATACAAAAGCTACGAGGTATGATTGGAGAACAAGAAATACCAACAATATCTATACCAGGCAGTAGACCTGATAAAGCAGAGCTTCAAGCAATGGTAGCTGATCCAAAATATGCAACTGATCCAGTTTACAGAAAAAAGGTAGAAAAAGCTTTTCAAGAAGCTTATGGCTAAATACAAAGCACAACATCTATAAGTTAAGCTTTACAAACTACTACATCTTGGTGTATCGTGTAAATTAGATCGATAACTCTCGTCAGCCGATCGACTTTAATAAAAGTTTAGGTCGAATTTTTCGGTAACCCAAACGATGTAATAATTTAACTATGGAGAAGCTTTTATGGCTACAACACTAAGTCCAGCGTTTGTAACGCTGTTTGAAGCCGAAGTCCATCAAGCGTATCAGTCATCTGCTACCCTAAGAAATGTTGCTCGTATGAGAACTGGAGTAGAGGGATCGACTGCTAAGTTTCCGATTTTGGCAAAAGGTTCAGCTTCTGTAAGAACACCTTCTACAGATGTTGTTCCTCTTAATGGTACATTTTCAAGTGTAACTGCAACTCTTACTGATTATGTTGCTTCTGAATATTCAGACATTTTTAATCAGGCAAAGATTAACTTTGACGAAAGACAAGAGCTTGCAAAACTCGTTGGAAATGCAATAGGAAGAAGAGAAGATCAAATCATCATTGATGCATTGATTGCTGGTTCTGCTGGTACAACAGTTGCTAATACTGTCGTAACTTCAGGTTCTGGAAGTGCATCTGATTTGAATGTAGGAAAGATAATCGAAGCGAAAAAAGGTATGGATGCTAAATCAGTTCCACCTACAGATCGTCATATGATTATCCATGCTAATTCACTAGCATCATTGCTTGGCGATGAAAGAGCAATCTCAGCAGACTTTGCTCAAGTCCAGGCATTAGTCAGAGGTGAAGTGAACTCTTTCATGGGTTTCCAAATCCACATGATTGGTGATAGAGATGAAGGTGGACTTCCAAAGGATGGGTCTAACGACAGAACTTGCCTGGCATTTCACAGAGATGCTATCGGTTGTGCTGTTGGTATCCCACCGAAAACAGAGGTCAACTACATTCCTGAGAAAACTTCTTTCTTAGTAACAGCAATGTATTCTGCTGGAGCAATCGTAATTGATGCGAATGGTCTAGTTGATATAACTTGTAGGGAGAGTTAATCATGGCATTTAGTAGAACTGGATGGAATCCAATAGGTGGGCAATCCAAAAAAGGTGTTGCACCACAACTCTTCACATACACTACAACTGATGCAGTCGGCACAATCGATGCTTCAGGATACTTCAATGATATATCAGATGATGTAAGTGTAGGTGATGTCATTATTTCTGTAACAAGTACTGGTGGTACGTTAGCTTCATCAATCCATACTGTAGTATCTAATGCTTCAGGGGTGGTCGATATTTCTGATGGCACATCAATCAGTCAGACAGATAGTGACTAATATTTAGAAAGGCGAGGATATGGCAGAAGGCGATACAGATGTTTCGATTTGTTCTCAAGCGCTCCTCCTACTAGGAGCAAATCAAATAACTTCTTTTGCCGATGGAACAGCGCCAAGTTCAGTTTGTTCTGTGCTATATCCTCGTGTTAAATCACAAACATTGGGAATGTATCCCTGGTCATTTACTTTGACCAAACAGCAATTAGGAAGACTTACGACAGCGCCAACTAATGTTTACTTGTATGCTTATCAGTTACCCTCTGATATGTTTCTAGGTGTACCAAGAGCTGTCTATGCTTCGACATCGACTGGAGCATTACCAAAGATTACAGATTATGAAATACAAGGCGATCAGCTTTTTACAAACGAAACAACAATCGTACTTGATTACCAAAGATTAGTTTCAGAAGCAGACATGCCCTCTTACTTTATACAAATGTTGGTCTATCAAATGGCATGGCATCTTGCAGAACCAGTTACAGATCAAACAACAAAAAGCGATTATTGGCGAACTGTTGCTCTAGGAACACCATCAGAAAACATGAGGGGTGGTTATTTTAGACAAGCAATCAACATTGATGGAGCTGGACAATCTAAAACAGTTATAGCTGATTATCTCTTAACTGAGGTGAGATAGTGTCAAGAATTACACAGTATCAGTCAAGCTTTACAGTTGGTGAGATTGATCCGTTATTGTTTGGAAGAATAGATTTACAACAGTATGCATCAGCTCTTGAAAAGGCGCAGAATGTTGTTGTCTTACCTCAAGGTGGTTTTGAAAGAAGACCAGGATTGAGATTCATGCTCGACATTACTTCTCACTTGGGTGGATCATTTACAACACTTGATGGTATAAGACTTGTGCCTTTTGAGTTCTCTACATCACAATCATATATGCTAGTCTTTGTAAAAAATACAACATCCAATACAAGGATGTTTGTCTTTGCCAATGGACAGCAGATTACAAATATAAATAGCTCTGGTAATGATTTTCTTGTTTGTGCTTTAGGTGATATTGATCTTGATCGATTATACTTTACTCAAAGTGCAGATACTTTGATTTTAGTTCATGAAGATATGTCACCTAAGTCTATTGTAAGAGGTGCAAATAATTCATCCTGGACATTTGCAACAATAAGTCTTACAACTCCAAAACATGCTTTTACAGTTTCAACATCGAATCCAAGCGCTACAATTACACCAGATGCAGTTGATGGAACAGTCAAGATAACTGCTGGTAGTTCTATCTTTACATCATCTCATGTTGATCAATATATTAACGTACTTAATGGTTTTGGTCGTGCCAGAATAATAGAAAGAGAATCAGGAACAGTTGTGAAGGCTGTAACAGAAATACCTTTCTTTGAGAAGGATGTAGCAATAGCTTCAGGTGCTTGGGAGTTAGAAGAGGGGCATGAAGATGCCTTTTCAAGCACCAGGGGTTTTCCAAGAACTTGTACTTTTCATGAAGGCAGATTGTACTTTGGTGGATCAAAATCTTTACCCAATAGTTTGTTTGCATCAAAAGTCGATGACTTTTTTAATTTTAAACCAGGCGAAGCTTTTGACGATGATGCTTTGTTTGTTACACTTTCAACTGATAGTGTGAATGCTATAACAGCGATGAGATCAGGAAGAGACTTACAAATATTTACTGTAGATGCTGAGTTCTTTGTTCCACAAGCAACACTTGATCCTATCACTCCATCAAACATTGTTATCAAAAATGCAACAAGACGAGGATCAAAAGAAGGCATCAAGCCAGTATCAGCAGAGGGTGGCACATTGTTCATTCAGCGAGAAGGTAAAGCTCTTAGAGAGTTTCTATTTAGCGATGTGGACCTTAATTATAATGCTAACAATGTCTCTCTATTATCATCACACTTGTTGAAATCCCCTAGATCAATGGCTCTGCGAGTTGCCACAAATACTGACGATGGTGACCTTCTTTTGATACCCAATGACACAGATGGATCGATGGCTGTCTTTTCTATACTAAGATCACAAAATGTTGTTGCACCATCTGAGTTTATTACAGAGGGGAAGTTTCTCGATGTAGCTGTTGATATAACAGATATTTATGTCGCAACAGAAAGAACAATCAATAGTGCAACAAAAAGATACATAGAGTTGTTTGATGACCAAAGAACCACCGATGCCAACATACAATATTTTTCAGGAGCAACTTCTCCTGACCAATCTTTACCTGGTAATACGACTTGCTCTAACTTGTCTCATCTTGAAGGGGCAACAGTTGATGTTGTTAGAGATAATTTTGTTTTGACTGACAAGACTGTATCAAGTGGTGCAATCACAATCGATGAAGCGCCAACATCTTTTGTAGAAGTTGGACTGTCTTATTCTGTAGAAGTAAAGACATTACCAGCCGAGCCAAGATTATCTTCAGGTGTTTCTGTTAGTCGTAAAAAAAGAATACTTGAAGCATCGCCAGTTTTAGATCGTACACAAAATATTGCAATCAATGGTTTTGAAATACCTCTTGAAACTTTACCTCAGACATTAGGGTCAGCTCCTAATACTTTTACTGGTAGAAAAAGAGTTGCACCTTTGCTCGGATATAGTGATACAGCACAACTAACTTTTACAATGACACAACCCTTATTCGCTACAGTATTATCTGTCGAATATAAACTAAGTACTGGAACATAACATGGCAGAAATAGCATTAGCATTAGCAGTTACATCAGCATTGACACAATACCAGGCTGGTCGAGAAGCAAAAAAAGGATATGAATCAAGAGCAAAATTTAAGGCACTTGAAGGTCGAGTAGAAGGTGTAAAAGCAAAAGAGCAAGGCATTCAAGCTTTAAAAAATACACAACAATTATTAGCAAGTGTTTCAGCTTCAGCTTATTCAGGTGGTCTAGAGCCAAACATATCAGGTGGATCAATAGAAAATTTTATTACAAAAAACATCTTACAGCCTGGTTATGGAGACTTTGCTACAGCTAGAGACAATCAGATTTTTATTAGAATGCAGACAAATGCTCAAGTTGAAGATTTATTAAGAGCTGGTCGAGAAGCAAAAGCACAAGGGGTGGCTAATGCTCTTGGAACTTTAGGGCAAGGGATTGCTAATTATGCTGGTGTTGGAGGACCACCAGCCGACACAACCACTACTACTACTACTACAAGAACTTCAGGAGACTTCAGTCGATCTACTGTACCATCGGCAAGATATGGAGACTCAGGCACAAGATTTAGGAGCTATCCAGATGGATTGTAATAAGTATTATGGTTAGACCTAGATTCCCAACCCTCCAAGAAAGACTATCTCTTGTAAGAGTATCTGGACCATCTGGCGAAGGTACAAGGCAAGCAGTACAGACAATGAACGTGCTGTCTTCTAATTTAGACAGAATGTCTAATTACTTTTTTAAGAGAGCTGAAGTTATAGCTGAGATAGAAGGAGAAGAGTTTGGAAGCGCTAACACACCAAGTGTAGATGAGTATCAAAAAGCTATAGATGCTGGAGATGATCCTCTTGCTAAATTTGATCGAACAACAAAGTTTGGATCGTCAGCTTTCAATACAGTAGCAAAAAATTTAGGTAACTCTTTGATAGTTACAGCTAAAGAACAAATGAACAATGAGTATCTGAATGCTGACAAAGAACCAATCAGTATATTAGAATTTGAAAAAAAATTAGATTCAATAGTTTTTGAAACATCCAAGCTTGCGAATGCAATATCACCTGGAATAGGAAGCCAAGTTACAGCAGATTTAAATATTACAGCAAGTGGTCATTACTACAAGTATGGAATAAAGGTCAATAAGTTAACAAACACAGCTTTGAAAAATACAGCGACTTCTTATCTTGAAAATAGTCTTTCTAATTTAGAAACAGAAATAATTGCAAAACTTCCAAAGAATGGCAAAGCAGATGAAAAAAAAATATCAGAAGAACTCTATGGCAAAGATGGAATAAGATCAAGACTACTTGCAAAACATAGTAAGCTTATGATTGGTGCAAAGTTTGGTGATACAGCTTACAAAAAAGGAATTGATGATTTTAATAATAAATTTACAGAAGGTATTTTTTCAACTGTTCAAGTTTTAGCTTTTAATAATTTTAAAGATTTATCAGATGTAACTGATGACCTTAGAAGAGGTAGAAAAACTGGTAATGCAGAAATAGATGCTTTGGTATCAGGTCTTAGCCAGGCAGACAAAAATAAATTAGCAACACAGATAAGTACCACAGCAAACAATCAAAATTCTTTAGAAGAAATTTATGAAGAAGAAGATAATGAAAAGGCAGACTTAACAGCTAATGACCTTGAAATAAAAATAAATAATGACATTAATAACGGAGTAGATCAAACCATAATTCTAAGCGATTTACAGAAACTGAAAAAATTAGTAGACCCAGAAGATGATAATAATGCATTTGTACAATTATCAAAACTTAATAATGAAACTGGTGGTGTAAGAAGAATTAGTGATCAAAAGATTAAAAAAGATTTACAAGTAAAGGCAAGCTTTGGAACTCTTACATTTGGAGAATTGAATAGACACAAAGATTCACTTACATCAGGTGATTTTAAAACTTTCGCTACACAAGTGGCGCAAACTCAAAGCAAAGGATTTAAAGAAGCAAGACGAGTGTTAGCTAAAGAACTTGGGTTTTTATTAGACACAGAAATTAAAAGCGTTAATGATGATCAGTTTGCCAAGGGTGAAGTCTTTACACAAATTATAGGTAAACTACAAGAAAAAGAAATAGAATATAACCGAACTAAAGAAGCACAGTTTACACCTTTTGATCATGTGAAGGTTGTAAAAGATTTAGCAAGGACTGATGGAGAAGTTATACTTCAGTCTATATTTGAAAAAAAGAAAGCAAGTTTTAAAAGAAACTACTTTGATACTTTTGCAAAACTATATCGAGATATCATACCTGAGAATGCCCCTTTAAATCGTGCTAATGTTGAAAAGATGAAAGCAAAACTAGAAGATATGGAAGATGATAAAAACCAAAGAGAAGGTCTATTTATAAATTCAAATGAAAAAAAAGCTTTAGCTAAAATAAATCTTTTTATTAGTACAGCTATCAATATGTTAGCCGAAGAGAGGTTTACAGAATGATTATATTTGACGAAGATGATATTATAAATCAGATTACTCAAAGTAATAATCTAAGACAGAATGGTGAGAACACTAATCTTAATTTTACTGATAATGGTACAATCATTACAAAAGAAAAAACTTTGTTAGATAAGGCTGGTGCAATCCTTTCTTCTATACCAGGTGCTATAGGTGATTTTGCAGTTGGTGCTGTCAAAGGTATGCCTATAGGGGCAAGTAAGGCTGGTGAGCAAATAATGGATACCATAACAAACCAAGCTTACACAAAAGAGTTTTTACCTTTTCTCAATAAAACATTTCCAGTCATAGGAGACATTGATAATTATATTAACAACCTTTTGAAGCCTGAAGGCACAGCGCAAGAAGTTGGCTCTGCTCTTGGAGGGGCAATGACAGAAATTGTTGCTCCAGGTGCAATGATTACGAAATCTCTTCAGGGAGCAAACCTTGGAGGTAAATTTATTAAAAATGTTTTAGGTTATGGAAGTGCAGAAGCTTTGGCGCTAAGTCCAAAAGATCAGGGTCTACTTGAACTTGGTGTATCTTTATTTGCAAAAAATGATGAACTCAAAAATGAAATAGTTAACAGTTTAAAAGCAAATGAGGACTTGCCTTTCCTTGTACAAAAGTTACAAAAAGCACCTCAAAGATTTTTTGAAGGTGGCATAGTAGGTGAAGGTATTAGCAAGGCAATAGAAGGTGTAGGTGTCCTTTACAGAGCCATGAAAGGTAGTGATAAGATAAAGAATACTTTGCAGAACATAGGTGAAAAAGCCCAGGGTGAATTAGACCTGGATGGTACATCAAGCACTCTATCGTCTATGGGTGGTGGTGAAATAAATACTGCACTTAATACACATTTAGCTAAGTTAGCCAAAAATAGAAATGAAGCTCCTAGAAAAGTAGATGAGATGGGTTTTTATTCCAAAGCTTTAGAAGAAACAAAAAAGCTAAAACAAGAAAAAGGAACTGGAGAACAATTTAAATCAATGCTTTTAAAAGCTGGTGTAAAACAAGATGAAATAGATTGGTCAGGATTAGATGAGGTTCTTTCTAAAGATAAAGTAACAAAACAAGAAATTGTAGATCAGTTAGAAGCTAATGAAATAGAATTAGAGGAAGTTGTTAAAACTGGTAAATTAGAAGACGCTGAATTAAACTTTAGTGCTTCTGAAGAAGGTGTAAGGTTAGATGATTTGGCAATAGAAAAAGGTGTCATTCCTGATAAAATGAAATCAACTCTTACACCTGAAGAATCATATGGTCCTGAGTATATCAATGACAGAGCCGATGAGATATTTAAAGAATACGAAATATCTGAAGATTTCCCTTTTGAAGGTTACTCTATTGATGATGCTTATAACAAAGCAGTAGAAGAATATTATTACAATCCAATAAGAATTTACCAAGATGAAAAAACTGGCTTTATAATTACTGGTAATGATGATGTAGGATATAGTTTTTTTAGAAATAGATCGGAAGCAAATAATTTTAGGAATGCATTAAAATCAGATGGAGATGTGCCATACAGTTTAAATGAAGCAAAAATACAAGCTAATGATATAGCTCAAGAAGAAGGAATAATAGATGACATTCATGATACTGATGTTGGTCAGTATTCTGATTATACCCTTGATGGAGGTACTAATTACCAAGAAATATTACTAACATACGGAAGGTATGGATTAGTTAAAAATAAAAAGATGAGAGAGACTGGAGAGTATACTGGACCACATTTTGATGAAGAAAACATTATAGCTCATATAAGAACTAAAGACAGAATGTATGGTGATAAAAAAGTTTTATACATAGAAGAAATACAATCTGATTGGGGTCAACAAGCTAGAAAAAAAGGATTAAAAAAATCAGAAGAAGAAATGAAAGCTATTTCTTCAAAAAGAAAACAAGCACAAGCTATTGTTGATAAATATGAAAAACAAGTAAAAGAAACTGGAAAAGATTTAGTTGGCAAAGAATTAGACGAAGCAAATCAAGCTTCAAATTATCTACAAGAAACACAAAATTTTGTTGTTGCTAACGATCAAAAAGTTCCAAAAGCACCTTTTATAACAGATACAAATAAATGGACAGCTCTTGCATTAAAGAGAATTATCAGCAAAGCTTCGGAAGAAGGTTATGATGCTATAGCAATTACTCCAGGAAGTGTTCATGTAAATAGATGGAATACACCTGGGTTGGGTAATTATTATGACAATGTAATTCCAAAAGTTGCAAATCAAGTTGTCGGCAAGTTAGGTGGTAAAGTAAGCAGATTGCCTACATCAAAAGATACTGATCTTAGAGATACTCCATCAGGAAATGACTTTAAGAATATGGAAGCTTTTGATGGTGCATTATTAATTGATCTTACACCACAAGTAAAAGATAAAGCTAAAAAGGGTCAAGCATTGTTTGCTGTTCCAGTAGGAGCATCAGCAGTAGGTGTAACCAAAGAACAAACTTTAACAAATGGAGGTACTGATGGCTCTACTTGATACCTTTATCAAAATTCTTAAAAAAGGTGAAAAAGAACAAGCAATCATTACAAAAGATAGATTGCCATCTGATGAAATCACTATTGGTAAATCTGCTATAACTTTTAAATCTATTGATGATAAAAACATTGAAGCATTTAATACAGCTCTAAAACAAGAAGGATACAAAGGTCCTGGAATAAATCTTAATAAGATTGGTAAAATACTATCTGAAAAATTAGATGGTCAGATGCGAACTCTGAACATGAATGAACTTATACTTGCGATTACAAAAGATAACGAGCAGTTTTTTAAGTTCCTAAAAAGAGACCCACAAAGCTTAGAAGATGTTGTAGCAACAGCAAAAGGTTTTGGTCTTGATAGGATTGCTGAGAATCTTTTAACAAGAAAGCCAGGAGAAGTTTTGCCAGTAGAACATTTAGTTGGTGGTTTGTTGCTGATATCTTCCCTGGGTAGAAATTTAGATGAAATGGCAACTCAAATAAAAACAATGCCTAAGAATCAAGAAAGAAAAGATTTATATCAAAAGTTTTATATCAATGTACAGATTATGAAAAACTTGATTGGTCAGGTTAGCGCTGTAGGAAGTGAAGCTGGTAGGACATTAGGCATAATATCTCAGATGAAAAGATTACAATCAGTTGACTTAGATCAATTCTATGATCAAGCCAATAAAATTTTACCAACAACAGATGATAATTATATTGATGCACATATCGAAATGTATGCAAGCTTACCAAAGGTAGGTCGATTAGAGTTTCAAAAACAAGGTATGTTTGCAAGAGGGTATGATGTATTGATGGAGATATACATAAATTCATTGTTAGCTTCTCCAGTAACTCATGTAGTCAACATAGCTGGTAATGCTTTATACAATATACAAAGAACAGTCGAAACTGGATTAGCTGGGTTAGTTGGTGAAGTAAGAACAAATGTTTTAGGCATGGGCAAAAAAACAGATCGTGTGTTTCTTGGTGAAGCAAATGCAGAAGCTTATGGAATGAAAATGGCATTGAGAGATGCTTTGAAAAGTTCAGCTCTAACACTTTCAATAGAAGGTGCAGAAAATGTAGGAAGTAAGATAGATTTAAAAAACATGGTTAGTATTGGTAATACAGATAATGTAAGAGTTGTTCTAGAGCAAATACAAAACATAAAGACTGGAGGTCCAGTTGAGTTTGGTAAAACAGCTCTGATGCCAGCCTTAAATATTATTGGTATTATGACAAGAATGCCAGGTCGCTTTCTTGCTTCAGAAGATGCTTTTTTCAAAGTGATTACTGAAAGAAAAGTTTTGTATAGAGAAGCTTACAAGGCTAGTCAGATAAAATATGAAACTCTTATAAAAGGTGGTGTTAACAAAGATACTGCAAAAAAAGAAGCAGAGTTTGTGTATAAAGATATTCTACTAAATGTCGATAAATATGACGATATAAAAAAGCTTATGACACAAGAAGCTAAAGAGTCTACTTTTCAAGAAGACCCACAAGGAGCTTTTTCTGCACTTGTAAGAGCATCAAATTTACCTGGTGGTAAAGTCATTGTGCCATTTTCAAAAACACCAACAAATATTGTCAAAGCAGTATTTGATCGAACTTTGAATTGGTCAACAGTATACAAAGCAGTCAAGCAAGGTGAAGGCGCTGAGTTTGATAAAGCTTTCTCGAAGCTTGTTCTAGGTAATTCTATTTTCGCTTCCTTCGTCTACTTAGCAATGGGTGAATATGGTGACAATATTATTATTAATGGAAGTGGTCCTAGTGATCCAAAAGCCAGAAAGTTTGTAGAACAGCCACCTTATTCTGTAGGATTTAAACAAGAAGATGGATCATACAAATATATAACTTTTTCAAGATTTGATCCTTTGTCTGGAGTTTTAGCTATGGCATCAGATTATGCTTACTATGCACAAAACTCAGGCGATGCAGACATGATAAGTTTAGAAAATTTATTTACGTCAGGTGTGTTAGCTGTTGCAGAATATGCTATGAATATGCCTTTTCTCCAAGGTGTGTCTGAGTTACATAATGCATCTTTTAATCCTCAAGGCACTTCCGAAAAGTTTTTTGAAAGAATGCAACAGTATTTTGGGCAGAAGATTGGTGGAGTTATAACATCAGGAAATGATTTTATAAATCAGTTTGTACCTGGACAACCCTTCGTAGGAGCAAATTCTTTTACTGCAACTGTAGAAAGAGTTGGTAATCCAGATGCATCAAATGTTATGCTAAATGAAGAACAGCTTATCAAAGTAGAAGCATCAGGTTTTCCAAATGTCATGAGAGGATTTTATACAGCTTTGAATAGAGCTAAATCAAGAAACCCAGTATTTAGTCCAGACTTGCCACCAGCTTTAAATTTTTGGGGAGAAGTACGACAGCAGACATCAGGAAAAATTACAGACTATTTCAGTCCAGTAAAAATACAAGATGTGTCATATGATGCAGTAAACACAGAGCTTGTCAGACTGGCTGAGAGTGGAGCTGGTACTTTTAGAGGTCATCCAAAAAGATACAAAGGCTCATATTTAACTGCTAAAGAGTACAATGAGTATATATATAATTTCAATAATTTAAATGTTATTGATGCAAATAAAAAATTATATTTACTACCAAGTGACCCTGGATGGAAAGCAGAAGAAACAATAAAAGAAAAACTTAGAATAAAAATTACAGATACTGGTTCAGGATATAATGTCTTAACAGACGATGAAAAGTTTGCAGAACTTAACACAATAAAGTCAAAATACTCTAAGGGTGCTATTGATAAATTATTTGAAATGAACCCTTCAACATATATGAGAGTTGAAGAGCCTGAAAAGTTAAGTATGGGAGGATCATAAGATAATGGAAAT